>Ga0116231_10000116_pt1 | contig 98734 bp, 76 predicted proteins | sample S1TSphgellanicum_2_FD_89695 | JGI IMG/M metagenome (GOLD analysis project Ga0116231, IMG submission 89695) | Host-associated microbial communities from peat moss isolated from Minnesota, USA - S1T2_Fd - Sphagnum magellanicum MG | ecosystem: Host-associated > Plants > Peat moss > Unclassified...
AATTTTAAAGAATTTAAAAAAAATTTATAGATCAACCAGTGTAATTTGGTAAACATTCGCGGGTAAAGAATGTTATGACAAGGTGCTAAATGAAGAATTTTAAAGAATTTTAATGTGCAAAATAAAAAATGTCATAACTATGGAGAGAATTCATTGCAGACCCAAAACAAAGAAGGAATGTGGGAGCAGCCAACCCAAGACTGGTTTTTATTTTATAAAAAACACCCACAATTACCACTTAATGTAACTGGTCATGGGTGGTTTACAGCACCACTTAATCTTTCATCCATCTCTTATTAGGCATGGCATTTAGCATGGTTGGGGCCCCACACTTTGTCAAACCTGTTGAGGAGCCTGCCTTCCTATTCAGGAAAGTTCAGAATAAGCAACACAATGCATTGCCTCTCCAGTCTATTACCAGAGTCCAGCAGACCGTCCCAGATCCCTCTTTCAATACTAGCTCTATCCCACATGTTACAATGGAAGACCAAATAATTGCTGTCAATCCAGTTCGATCCCACATGTTACTATTGAAGACCAAATAATTGCCTTCAATCCAATCCAAATATACCATATGGTAACGGTTATGCCCTTAAGGAAAGACCAAAGGCAACTAAATCTTTTTTTAACCCATGCCACAATCTCTTGTTGAACAAGCATTGTTCAAAACTAGGAGCATCTGATGTGCAGTTGGAGTCAGGGGGAGGAGACTTAAGATGATTTTCTACGATACAGAGAAGTGAAAGCACTCTCCCATTGCCTTTTGGACACACACACACACACACACATGAGCTCTCAATCTCCATGTGAAACTAATACAGTGATGTAGACCAAAAGTGAGCCCAAGTTTCATGTTTCGTGGCGTTTCAAACTCTTTGTTCTAAGTTGGAAGCCATAAAACTGAGAAAAATGCAGGGCCCTTATGATGTAGATGGAAGAGATATACACGTTCAAACCTTTCCAAAATGGGAGGAATGCGTGAGTTTGAGTGCACTTCTTTTCAATTTCCTGGTTCTGTGTAGGTGGTGGGTGTTTCTTGGAGTTTTTTAATAACCTGCAAGTTCCAGGTATTTGAAAAAAATCAGAACACAAAATTCAGCAATTTTATTACAAAAGAATCTATATAGAAAGGTGTATGCTCATAGGCTCATTTTGCTCTCATACTCTTGACACGGCAAAGTGCAACAAACAAAAGAAGAACAAGAACAGATCCAAATATTATTATATGATCAGATCTCGTAACTTTCTGAGATCTGATCGACCAAAATATCATCTTGGATATCACAATGTTAAATATCTGGCTTCATATCCAGGTTTGATATCTGAATTTTCTGAACAATTTACCCAACATTGCTATATATATACCCTTTCTAACCTCGGCTAGGGTTTGGTCCAAAACCAAAGAATCACCCAACACTGGTTCTCTGTTTGCCACCAGTGCTCTTCTCTCTTATCCAAACCCATGACATCATACTTATATAGCTTTCAAAGATTTTGAATGCTAGTTCCCAATCCTGGATTGACCATGTCCCCAAGACACTAAATACAACAAAGTTATCCCTAAAGTGGACCCCAGGTGGGCCCCACTTTCACCTGCTCGTTTTTCTCCTAGTCCCCTAACTTGTGTTACGCGTCTAAAGTGTCCAAATAAGGGACCAAAATGGGGGAAACCCAGCATGGGATCCCAAACCAAGCACAACAACATTTGTTCTTGTCAACTATGGGGTGTCCACCTAGGGACTATGCTATGTGGGCTGTATGGGCTAGGAGGCTATGGGCTAGGGGTATGGGGACTATATGGATTATATACTATTGGGTATTGGTTATATGGCTATTGGGTACTGCTTACATGACCATGGCTATTGGTTATGGCTAGTGGTTATTAATTATATGGCTATTGGGTACTGGTTATGGGCATTGGTTATATGGCTAATGATTAATGGCAATATGGATATTGGTTAAATGGCTATGTGCTATATGGTTATAATTTGGGTCTCGTTTCTTGGCTTTTGGAGTTAGGCTTTAAGATTTAAATATTAGGGTTTAGAACTTGATGTTTTAAGGTTTAGGTTTGGCCTTTTTAGTGGTTGATTTTTAGGGATTTGGGGTTTAGCTTTTCAGGTTTAAGTTAGGTTTGGGACATGTGGTTTTAGGGTTAACTTTCAAGGTTAGGTTTGGCCTTTTAAGGTTTAGGGTTAATGTTTGTTTTATGAGGGTTTCAATGCTTAATTATTAGGGTTTCAAGGTTGGGGTTTAAGTTTAGGTTAAGTTTTTTCAAGTATGGTTTGACTTTTAGGGTTTTGGGTTTTTGGGTTAAAGTTGTGGTTTGTGCTTTTGTAGAATATTGGAGTTAAAAATTAAAAAACAATCATGGATTAAGGATAATGATGAAACCTTATTAAAAACGTTGTTTTAAACTCATTTTTTTGTAGTTGTAGGTTTAAAACTATTCTAACCTCTAATGTAAACACCTTTTTTGATATAAAATTTAAATCTATAATCACCTTCAAAATGTTGATTTTGATATTTTGTTTTCCATTCATTGTTGATGTATGCTCACCTTGCTTGCTAACAAAACATCTCCAATCTTAGAGGTGGAGGCAAAGCGGGATGCCATTGTTGCCATGCATTAAATTGGTTTTGAAAATCTCAACCTTGAGAACATTTGTTCACCATTACATTGTAAATGGTCTAAAGTCTAAGGATGTAAAAAGGTTAGGTGTGGAACCTTCAGGCTTTAGGGAGGTAAAGATAAAAGTAATTATCCTAAAGTTGGGTACAAATACACCATCTATCATTGGGAAGTCCATAGACAATTTTTTCAGAATGTGTCCAACCATGAATGCATCCATTAGAGGAAGAAATAAATGATCAAGGTATTCTAACTTTTGTTCATGGCTATGAGGATGTTTTGGGGTGTAAGGCAATACAAGTTTTGTAGTTTGTAGAAGCAAAACAGGGTTTTCTTTTTGGGTATTGGAGGCTCTTGATCACATTTTTTCAAGGATTCTTTAAGCCATCTACTAGTTACAGTTTGAAGAAATTCACAAACATGTGGCAACAGATGAAAAAAGATTGCAAAGAAAGTAAAAAGACTTGCAAAAAGTTAAGTTCTTCAATAAAACAATAAAATAACTCCTCTTCCTCTTGCATATCTTGACCTACTAGAACCGTGTTTCCTAAGCTAGAGTTAAACCTCACCTTCTAAAAAACCCAGCAAAACTGGGGCGTTCTTGCAAAGTTCAAATCTGTAAAGTTCAAATCTCCTAACTTTTGTGCAAGCTCCTTAGGGCATTGTTGGTTATTCAACAAAAGCTCTTTAAGGCTTGCGTTGGTTTCTAATAAATGTCACCTTCTTTGCCCAAGGTGTGGATCCCAAACTTGGTGCAAACTCCTACGTTGTAACTAGCATCAACACTCAAAGAAAAAGAGAGCAATGAGACAAAGAAAAAACGAGAAGGAGCTCATGCAAGATGAAGCCAAAACTGGAAAAACTCTGCACAGCAAAGAGCTTTTGCAAGATGGGAATAAAATCTCAGCTTTTCATCAGTCCAGATTCATATAAGATATAACCATAACACACACCACCACTAGAAAACTTTGTTTGGATGGGTGCACGGGTTTCCCGCAGTGCCCTAAATAGCATATGTGCCACCTCAACAGCCATGAAAAGAGATGTCCATTTGGGTACAATGGGACTACTTACTAGGTCTTCTTTAGTTCTTAGGATTCCTCATGATCTTGGGGGCACCCACCCATGATTTCATGCTTTTACCCCGCTTGCACAGAAAGTCAAGTTGACTATACCAAGTAGTGAGCCAAAAATAGCCCAAAAAGGAAGTGCAAAGCAAGTCCACGAAAGAGCACAAGTGTTATGAAAGAGCACTATATGAAAGGAAGCCCAAAATTGTGGTCATGGCAACATGCCAATTCTTTTGAGAGACTACTAGAGGGATTCAAGGGCCAAAGACTCTTAGAGGTGGAACAATTTCTTACTAATTTGTGAAGGACCCATTTGTCTGTTCAAACCTCACAATCACTTAGCAGCCACCACCGCAGAATACCAAAGAAATTGTCAACAGAAGCAGCTGCTGCTCCTCTCAACTATTCTTGTTTTGCCAATGATAAACTTCGAGAAAATAAACCTATTCTTGTATATCTAATGAATGATAGAGTTGAGGAAATAGCAACTACTATTTCTGGTTGTTCATGATATACTTGGGAAACTCCATTTTGAGGAATTTTCATTTTTGGAGAAAATAACATAGTTTTGCCAAGTTTTTTTTTAATCAACCGTTACAAGAATAGTAGCTGGGCTCTGTCCCCACACTTGCAGCAAAATGCGGCCCAAAATAAGAAAAGTAACTGCAAAGGTAGTCGCTCATGTTCTATGACTTCCTCCCTTTCAGCCCTACTGTGTAGGAAAGTAGAATTATTCGGTTGACAAATCCAGTGAGTTTTTTCTTCAAAATTGTTTACGTGATTTTTGGAAGGATTCTCAGTGAAAGTTGGTTTTTGCCAAAAATTGATAAAACTTACTTAAAACAGTTCTCAAACCTGCAAAAAACCAAATTAGTTTGCCAAATCCAGTTGGAACTCATTCAATCTGGCAATCCAATTAGTTTTTAAGTTCAGTTGGAATTTGGAAATTCAATCAATTAGTTTGCAAAACCAGTGCGGGTTTATTTCATTTGGAAATTTCCAGATTAGTTTGCAATTCCAAAGAGTTTGGTCAAAAGAATTTTGCTTTTGTTGTTGACTTTGAAGGATTTCTCAGGGAAGATTTTGCAGCAGGATTGGAGTTACTGCAAATGAGGATGATGTTTGCAAAGGATTTAAACTCAAATCAGTTGGATTTAATCCTTTTTAGTTTACGAATCCAGTGGGTTCTAATTAATATGGCAATGGATTAGTTTGGCAAATCCAGTGTGATTTTGAAGGATTTGCAATGAGATTTGTGGTGTTTCAGAAGCAAAACCCTCCTAATTTCTTAGGACTGAGCCATGGAGGAATACTTGTGACTACTGATGCCCGGAGGTGCAAGAAATGTTGGTTCAAAAATGATAAAACCCAGGAAAACAAGGGATCACAAATACGCTGGCCCTGCCAATAGATAAGATGTTGTACATCTACCTACTATGTCCACACTCTAAACACCAAAAAAATCCATTTCAATCTAAACACTTTCACCAAAATAATAGGTTCACCTGGTTCTAATAAGGTAAAACTTCCAAAAGTTGGATCAAATGTGATAGCCCCAGTCCCTCTAAAATTCTCACAAACCTATCAAACGTTATTACATATTTAATTGTAATATCACTCAATATAACTAAATAAATAAATTCAGACCATTTAATCCAACAATTTCATTAGCCATACCATTTTTCTCTGCACACCTAATACTCGAGCCCACTCAACAACACCCTCTGTATATTCCGTAGTACAAGGGCAGCTTCAACAAATGTCCATCATATTAATTAATTAATTAATTTTGAAGATTTAATGTCAAAAAAAATAAAATTCAAAAGATTCTTGATTTTCCTTCCCAAAAAAATTGTTCATTGACAAAAGGTTTTTTTGAAAATCTCAACATTCCTTCAAATAATATAATTAGTGTGGGAAGCTACTACGGTTCCTACAGTACATTAGTAAACTAATACTAAAACGCTAAATTTCTGTAAAACAAAGCGCGTCAAAATGTCAAGAATCTGGGTTTGAAACTTCTGGTCTTGAAGCAAGAATTTGTCAGGACTTGGAAAATAGTAAATTAAAAAGGGAATCCCAAATTGCGGAAGAGTAGTACACATCTGCAACCCAAGGATTTGAAGAAAGAATGGGTTGAATGGAGCTCCGTGCTCCTGGATTCTCTGTACTGGGTATTCAATCTCTCTCTCTCTCTTGAGCTAAAAAATCCAATCAGATGGCTTTTTTGGTACATACTAGGCTACTGAAATTTTATTTTATTTTCTCTCTTTTGGTGAGCACAATTGGACTCCTGTTTTTTCTTTCAATTTTGTCACAATGGCAACCATCCATAGGAGGATTTAGCCAGGTTTGGCTACAGGACAAATATGAAGCTAAAAGTTTTTAAGAATCCTGCTACTTTTTGGCTACCTATAGGACCGTAAAGTTAAATGTGGTGATCTCAATTTTTTTCCCCCCCCTATTTTTCTGGTGAAAATTTTGAAAAGTTTTTAAAAAAAAACTCTTTGAGAGGGTTGCAACCAGTGTTGGTCTAGTATCGGTAAAATGTTGGGTATAAACCTGGGTGTGCACTAGGGTATAGAGGAACCTATTAGTAGGTCATCAAGTTACCAGTAAAAAGGTTGAGAACCTAGTTGTCAGTTCTTGCTGGAAGTGATGCATTATGATTAACCAAACATGCAGGTTTAGGGCTTTGCAAAACCTGTGTGATATCAAGGCCTAGCCATTTGCGTGGAGCTCTAATAAGAAGAAATTGGTATAGTTAGGTTAGAGATACATGTTTATGAGTGCTTCCTTTGGAGATAGTGGCATAGATTTGATGCATTTAGGAGCCATTCTTCGTGAGCTTTCATTTTTCCTCACAAAGAGGAGCTATATATTGAGACGTAAAATTTTAAAACTAACTTTGCATTTTCCTTTTGTTAATTCTTTTCATGCTTACAATGTGTTTTCTAGTGTTTTTTGTGTTCTTCATGTTGTGGTTTGTTGAATCGTCTTTGGAGATGGATGCCTTTGACTTGTTGGATTCTTATGCAAATAAGCTCGCCATTGTAAGGCCTCATATAATTTGGTTGTGAACAAGCTTAAAAGATCTATATTGTTAGAGGAAGTGCTGCAAGTTCAAGTGTAGTTGATGAAAAATGACAAGTTAAAGAATAAGCACTTTGGAAGCAATGATTAACATAGCTCACGACCAACCAAATTTTTTGGGTTCTATGTCATCATGTAGCAAAGTCATTCACTTTCTTTGTGTTGAATGACAACAACACCAAGGTTGATGTACAAGGAGTGCAACTCGTGAAATCTATGATGTGTCACTCTTTTGAAAACTTAGATGCAAGTTCTCAGAGTTCAACCAAGTCCCAAAAAGGTTTCATAACTTACAATCTTGAGCATGGCATCATGGCCATGAAAAAACATGTTACAAATGAACATGGCCCAAACTTGGTGAAATACATGGTGCACAAAATTTGTCTAAAGGGAAAAAGATAGTAATAAGAGACAAAAATGTAAGAGTAGGGCATCTATCACACCTATAACCATCACTAATTTTTTTAGAGGTGTGAGGCCTTACAAAAAATTTAACCCAATTCAGATGGGGTTCATTGAGGATTTTGTTTTGATGATTGCTAAGGGGTACATGCCATTGTCTATTATGCAAAGCCCTTGATTGAGATGAATGGAGTTGCATCTTTGTGGTCAAGTTTGGTTTCCTTTTCATTGACAACTTATTTGTGAGCACCTTCTTACTTTGCTACAAAAAACCATGGAAGTCTATGTGTTTCCTACCATTAGCTAATGTGCAATTGTAACACCAACATTTGACCTATGGATGTCAAGGTCAGGGTATGACACATGTGCCTTAGTAATTAATTTCATTAACTAAAGGTGGTTTCCTAATCACATAATTGTCGGACTCTTTGAAGCACCTGATAATTTTGGTTCAGCTCTTACAAAACAAATGAAGGTTCTATTAGTTAAGTTCAATTTGATAAATAAGGTCATCATGTATGTCAAGGACGAAGGAGTCAATCTAAATTCCTTCATAGCTACACTCATTTTTGTTGTGCCATGCAAACCTTTATAATTGCTCAACCATTTGTTGGCTTTTGCTTTGGTCATGCTATGTCAAAGGCATGTTAGTATGCCACAAATAAAGCTAAAATAGATGTGGGCATCAAAAAAATCAGCTTGAAAGATGTGCAAGTTATTCTTTAAAAAATAATTACTTGGATTAAGAAGTTTGGGAAGGGTAGATATGAATGAGAAAAGGCTTATCATGAAGCTAGCTTGCAGCACAAAAAATTCAAGACCCCCATGAAGATTGATTTTGCTTCCAACATGATTTTATTTCAAAAGACCTTGGAATATGTGAATGCTATCAACATATGCTACATTTGGTAGAGTTCATATTTGCAAGCTAGGGTTCCTAGCATACTCACATGGGCAATTATTCAAATAATAATTGAAACCCTAAACCCAATTGTTCATCAATGTTTGTTGACTTATAATAGAGGGTATTGGTTATTATCAAATGTGTTGTCTATTGTTTTGGCAATTATGGGGACAACAAGGATGAAATATGACCATCAAATTACTATTATTCCTCCACTTCAATGTGGTGAATTTGATCAAGAGATTGAGATTTTGTATGGTATAATGGTTGTAGAATTCATTAATGTGTTATGTCATCTTCTAAGTTTTGCAAAGTCTTTCTCACGAGAAAAAGCCCACAACATGGTTACTTTGATGTTGGATCCACACTTCAAAGGCATGGATCGCATCATGGATTACATTGGCAATGATGAAACTAGCATATTAATCTAGCAATATGATGAGTTAGTTGTAATGCCCTTGTTAAAAGTTGTGATGGGATTTTTGAATCTAAATCAAGCTGCAAGCTCGAATTTTCCATCATTCGAGTTGCTTTTTATTTCAACTAGGTTGTTTGGGTCAGCAACTTCAACACAAGAAGCAATTGAAGGCCTTTTCAAAGCTGAGCTATCTTTGTTTTACATATTCAACATGGAGAATGATGATGGCCTTAATCCTTTGATTTGGTGGTCTATTAATGAATCCAAGGTCTCGAATGTTGGTTTTTTTGCTGGTAGATTTTAAGCATCCCAAGTTCATAGATTGAAACTAAACTAATTTTCTCCATTGTAGGTGTGCTCATTAATTTGTGATAGTGTTATCTTGGGGTTGAAATTCTTGACAAACTTGTCATGATTTACAAAAATTGGCTTGTTAATGCATGAATCGATTGCAAGCTAATTATTAAAGACAGACTAAGAAAGTTTTTTGTGACAGAGGAAACATTACTAAAAGAAAATGAGGAGCTACTTAAAAAGGCAGGCTATTTTGAGGAGACAAAATCATGTGTTTGAAAATGTTAAATGGGTTGTTTATGCATTTTATGCTCATATACATTGATGATTACAACCTTTTGAATGTTGCACAAGTTTAATAGGTGAATGATGTTACTTGACTCTTGAATCATTGAATGCTTGTTTTCTTAGTTGTTTGTGATTTTTCTTGACATCTTAGCATTTTGTTTTTCTAGTTAGACACATACACACAAACAATGAAAAACCCTAAATTTAACTCCAATGCCTAAGTTGCTATTTCACCAAGTTTAACACTTACATACCTGATGGATACTGATGCTGCCAATTTTTACCCAGCAATCTATTGACACCACACTGGTACCAGATAAATGATTTAAAAAAAATTGAAACCCTACCGCGATTTTTAAATGTAAAGAATTGATGCCAAGAACCTCCTGGTATGTGCAAAACCTGATACCAGAACAACACTGGTTGTAACTCATTTTTTCAGATTTTTCACACAAATTTTTTTGACTGGATTGGAGTGCAAAATTCCACAAATTTGCAGGCTTTTTTTGTTTTTTGTTTTTTTGGGAGTTGGTTTTCCCACTGGTGTGCAGAAAAACTGGAAAGAAAAACTTCCTCTTTTTCTGAGCTTTTTGGGGTTGCGTGAGTCGCTGTGGAATTTGCTCCAAAAAGTCGCCTGTCTCCTTTCTTGCTGCTAGATATTAGACTTTGGACTCCGTAACGACTCGGAGAGCGACGATGCCGGAAGCAAGTGCACAGGGTCCACGCGGGGGATTAGGAAGAAAAAAACAAAAAAAAATTGTATTCTTGTTCACTGCTCTTCAGATTTTGAGAAGAATTTGTGTTTTGGGTCGAGTCTGGCACAAAAATCTTCTGGGTGGTGGGGTGGAAGTGGTGCTGCTGCTGCTGCAACGTCTCACGGTTTTGCAGTTGTCCGGACAGTTGTGATTTCTTTGAGCATGATCTTCAGAGCTTCATCTCCCAGAAGTGCGAGATCTGCAGGCCTGCATGTGTGTTCCGTAGCAACAATTGGGGGACAAGAATTTTTTTGTGGGTGATGTTACAAGGAGCAGGAGAATTGTTTGTCTTTTGGAGATACCATCTTCTCGTCTGTGGGGAAGTGTCGCATGAAGACTATCAATCGTGGTACCCAACACCAGGGCACGTGTTGGGTGGATTGAAGCCCGCTCCGACGACGATGTGTAGCTAGCGAGGTAGAGAATCAGCAGCTCTTGTGTTTGTGGATCTGTGGATCCTTTTGTAGACCCCTTGTAGATTCTTCAATTGCGGTTTCATGAGGCGATGGTGTAGTATGTGAATTCGGTTTTGGAAAATATTGGGTCATTCATGAAGCAACGTGCTTGGAAATTAGGGTAGATGCGATGGAGAATTCTTCATAAGAAAACAGTTTTAGGAGGAGAACTATGGATTCGAGTATATTCTGGTGCTTCTACGGAGTCAATCCGCGTTCTGGGTGCTGTGGAAGAACTCGAGCTTGAAGCGTTTGGATTTGGTTGCACAAGGGGCGTGAACATTGATCACCATGGGCCCTCCGTATCCAGCAAGTCTCACTAGAATTGCAGTACCAGCGCCAACGCCTGCGAGCAGTTCTAGCAATGGTAGTTCCCCGCTGAGTCCGGCACTGGTGGCAGTGATCGGAGTGTTAGCAAGCGCCTTCCTCATCTTAAGCTACTACCGCATCTTCTCCAAGTATTGCACGCGATGGCAGAATCCTCCCCAATTCATCACTCGCGGGGATCAAGACTACGGCGACCAGACTACGATCGAGGTACCTAAAAACTTTTCTAACCATCCACGTTGCGTGCAGATGCTGTACACAGACAGACGGACAGACAGACCTTGAAGAAGATCTGTGCACTAGTGTGCACTGTGTGTGTGTGTGTGTGTGTGTGTGTTTCTTGTTTGTTTGTTTGTTTGTGTGTGCGCACTTCAATGATCAAAGTGATGGATTTGCGGGAATTGTGGTGCATCATGAATCACAGGTAGCGGAAATATGGCCCATGGCATCGCCAGGACTTGAGGAATCCTTGATAAGACGCATACCCACATGCAGCTACAAAGCGAGCGAGGGTCTAGTAGAGGAAACAGAGTGCGCCGTGTGCTTGGGCGAGTTCGAAGAAGGCGATGCTCTCCGTCTCCTTCCGAAATGCAATCACGCCTTTCATACTTCCTGCATCGACACATGGTTGCAATCCAATTCAACTTGCCCTCTTTGCCGGATCAATATCGGTCTAGCTGCGGGTCTACCTCACGCATTGATGCCTTTGCATCTTCTTCCCCATTTGGAAGCTCATGATCACATGAATCCCAGCTCTGCTACTGTAGGAGAAGAAGCTGATCATCATCACTCATCCAGTACTACCCCAGCCGAGCGATGTTTGCGGCTAAGCGAGCTTTCCGAGTTCTGGTCCTCGTCGAACTCAAGCCAACTTTCTTTTGTCACAGGTAATGTCCAAGCTGATGATCTAAACCCTCGTCCCTTATCCCTTTGAAATCTATAATTGCACTGTTGCAGTCCTTCATATGTGCTGCAGCAGATTGATCCTCTGCAATGTCAATTGTCAAAGTAATCTGCGGCTGAAGATCCTGCAATGTATACCATGTGACGGATTCGGATCCTGGATGTTGGCTCATCATGTTGTGCATCAATGTCGAATTGCAGCTCCGGATTCAGATGAGGAGGGAGAACTGCATTTACTAGAGTCTGATGAATCATCATCAGAGCTTCATGTCGCACAACAGCTGGAGAACATTCAAGAGACAGCTGCAGGTGCCGTCGACGACGGACTGAAGCTGAAGATGCAAACTTCACAGTCACCAGTGCAGTTGTCGAAGTCGGCGAAGCGGAGATTGCACAACAGGGCATCTAGCGTGGGCTCTCGAGTGCAGGATCCTGTTACGGATCATCTTCAGAGCAGTGATACGACGTCGGGGAGGATTTTGACTCGGCAATCCAGCGATCCCAACGGCAAGCATCCACTCGTACTTCGACGCGGTGGGGTGATCATGTCGCCGCTGATGAGAAGGAACAGTACTAGGTTCGCGCGGATGGTACGCTCCTACTCCACAGGCTCCGCCGGCTCTGCTAACGCCTCCCATGTAGTAGTCGAGCTTTTGAGGCACGAGACTAATCTGCAGATGAGCGACTTGCAGAACATCGCGGGAGTCAGCAGTTCAGAAGACTATTCAAGCTCGTTGTCTAGATCAAATGATTCTGGTCTTCTTCATGCCTCCAGCAGCAGCGAAACAAGAGCAGCTGCTGATTGTTCCATCATCCCTGCTCTCTTTGAGCAGGGTCTTGTTGCCAAAGACTCGGTTACAGCTGCTAGCAGCCCTTTTGTTGTGGTGGATCTTACAGAGTACGCCATGGATCAACAATCGCAAGAAAACTTTCATAATTCTGTTCCTCTACTACAGGAGCTAGAAGTTGCCAACCGGAAGCAGTCCGGCGATGCAGAGGGTGGAGGATCTAGTCTGCATGATCATTGCAACCACCATTCTCCGGCCGCTCATGGCACCCTAGTACAAACCAACAACATGAATAGTAAAGCAGCAATGCTTCAGCAGCAGGAGTCGCAGAATTCTGCAGCAGCTGCATCCCGTGCATTAAAAAGCCGCTCCTTCAAACTCTCCATGTTCAAGGGTGTGAAGAGATCAGGGTCTGCTGGAAGGTCTCATGGTGGACTTCTGCCATCGACGACGTCTGTTTTCAGTTCCTTTAGGGGTAGTCACAAAGTCCATGCCTCGCAACCAGATGGTGTCTTCGAGTCTCTCGAGTTCGTCTAGAAGAAGGAAACACAAAACCAGCCACTTTGAATCTATCACCATAGCTAAGAATTTTACTCAGAAAGTTTGTACAGTAGCTAGAACGATCCTATTCATGGCCGTACTCACCCATGATTCTGAGATTTGCAGTTCAAATTATAGCTCAAGAGCCAGACTTGTTGGCTGGTTCACGCTAGCACCACAAAGTTCCAACACTCAAAAGCTGGACTCGAGATTCGACTCAAAGCATGCACAATGGAGCTGCTAGTATCATCAATGTGGAGATTAGTTGAGTTCTTAGTTCAGAATTGTACAATTCTTAGCCATTTGCAGATTGTTATTATACAGCTTAATGTCAGTGCTGCAGCAGTGGCAGCAGCGTTTTCCAAGATCCAGTGTATTCAAATTTCAAGCCATGTTGATTTTTCAGCTTGAACAAGCTAGCTGCTCATGACACCAAATCGGAATCTCACATTGAGATTGAATGCAGAGAGACACATCAAGCTACTGGAATATCACCTGGTGCATCTTGACATCCAAAGATTCATGTGGGTACGATTGGTAAGTCTGGAAAGCTCTCTCTCTCTCTCTCTCTCTCTCTCTCTCTCTCTCTCGTTCAAGGATTGGATTTGAAAGTGTTTTCTCACTGAAGAAGAGATCCAAACTGAAGTGAAAACCTTGACTAGCATGGAAGGAGTATGGTAATTTGTGCAACATCAGGAAACCACCTCTCCTCAGATATGTATAGAGAGTTTGTTGGGTTGTTCTGCTTACCTCCTCCTGCAACCTCCCACAAGGGGATGTTTTCAGCAGAAATTACATGAGTGGGATGACCGAGATGATGATCAAACATCATTTCCAACATCGGGTATCCAGAAATTGCTGACCCTCTTGTACAAGGACTGAGCTCTGCAAGCTGCTCTCAAACCTGGGCCATTTCTTCATGAATTATGGCAGAGGAAAATTAGAGGTTTCTGAATTCCAATGAGGAAGACCTAGCATTGTGGAAATTGAAAAAGGCAATGAAAACTGAAATTGTTTTGGACATCCAAGATTCACAACTGAGGGAAACTGTTTGAAGTTTTTCCCCAAAACAATGAGGTCCACAAAGCTTCATTATAGTTCTTTCCCCTTGGAAGACGGGGGTTCAGAGGAGTTCTTGAAGATGCAGGTGAGGGGGGAGGACTTGATGGCCAACTTGAAAGGCCTCCTTATTACCCTTGGCATATGTGCGAGGAGCCTCCTCAAAGTTCACTATTTGGAATGTTCCTATTCTTGCATGACTTAGCTGCACCCTCAATCTGATGGTAGTTTAGCATGGGGAATTCTAAACTCATGTTTTGAGCTCCAGATTCCATCTCTTGGAACTGATGTGAGATGCCTGATCATTCACAAAACTGGATTGAACCATCTACCTTCTTCCAAATCCATTCAACATGGGCTGAAAAGCATGCCCAGATATGAAGATAAACTGCATGCTTGATAAGGCCTTGTCAATGATATTGTGCTTATTGAGTAAAGTCTCTAAAGCCATCTAGTCAAGTTAACAGCTGCTCAAACCTGAGCTCTTCCCATTATTTGAGAGGTAATTGAAACAAGAGTAAGGGTCAATCAAGTCATCCAAATTTCTTTGAAGAATTTACAGCCCTGCTGAGAGTCTCTTCACAATCTATAACTACATTTTGCAGAGGTCCCATGGACTATGCTTGCTCTAAAACCTCCTATTGCTTCTTCAAGTGTCTGAGAGTCTGGGAAACTGAATGAAGGTAAGAGACTGTACCTCATTAGACTGCTTGCCGATTGTTTCTACATTACTGGCCATACCCCTGTATTCATTTTCGGTCATACATTGAGGCTTTCTCCTTGTGTGGTTGCTTGATCAGAAATTGTTGTTTTGTTCTCAATCCATTCTCAAGTTCAAGAATTGGGTTTCAAATGCTTATGCGTTTGCAGAAACCATAGAGATTTTCTGTCACTTCCTTCAAAGGTTCTCTGCTGAAATTGGGTTCTGCAAACTTTAGGTATTGCAAAATTCACTGCCTCTTTCTCATCTTGCATCATTTTTGACAGGAAGGAAAGCCATTTCTGACTGAGAATTTGTTCTGTTTGTAATGGAACTATGAAAACTATATATCAGAAAGAGAAAAAAACAAGAGTTTCTTGAGATAAGCATTGTTATCTTCCAAGGCTTGACACTGATATTGTGCACCCTGAAATTCCACTCATCCATTTCTCCAAACCTGAACTTAAAGCTTCCTCATCATGGGTTTCTCTATCTATGAAAGTTGGATGATCACACACATGCATGCAGGTACTGAAACATAACAATCTCCATGAGCTCCAGTAGTCAGCTGCAACTGGTAGTTACAGGAGACACATTAGCACAAAAGGTTGGAGAAATGTTGTGCCCAGCTGAACTGTGCCAAGGATTCATGTGTATAGAGGAATACCATTGGAAATGATTCGTTCAATGGGTCATTTCCCCTACAGAAACATGTCACTATGTTTCTGTCTTAGTGGTTAAAGTTGGAAATTTTGTAACAAAGTATATGCATCATAAAGCTTGCCTTTTGTCTTGTGATGTGGTTGTAAATGTTGGCAGGTGCAGCAAAGTAGAATAGCAAATCTCCCCTGCCTTAGAAGTAAGTAAGCATGTACCCATCTTTCCTCCAACTTTGCTGCCCTTGAACCCTTCTGCACATTGTCCCTAACCTCACAGAAATTGCAAAGATGGGCACTTCTGCTTGTGCTCAATTGTGTGCAAAATTACATATATATACCTTGGACACTTGCACACAACATGAATTGATAAGCTTCAAGATGAGAACTTTTAATGGCCTTTTGCTCAAATCTTTGTAAATTTGGCATTTGCTGTGGATGGGTTGCACAGCACCAAATTGAAAGAGTGAGATCTGTGTCTAATGACAGATGTAATTCTAGAAGAGATTGAGATCAGAAAGACCCAAGAAACAAACCCTTTGTAAATACTTGTTAAGGGAGCATCTGAAAGAAGAAAAACTTTGCTGCAGGCTAATCAGAACCTAACACCAGACCCAATATACTTTGTTGGCAAGTTAATGGATTTGATCCAAGTAACATATAACCTTAGCAACAGAAATGAATCCCCTACCTGCACAAACATATTGAAACATTTGAGACAACTGGCTTGAACTTTACCAGTAATGTTTACTTACTCACCACATTTCCCAACGTTTTTTTTGAACATGGCTGAAAATTATAAAGTTGTATCATGAATCGAAGACCAAAAATTCCATATGTCCACACAAATCTTAGAAAACTCTAATCTTGTTATTTTGAAAACCTTGAGGATCACATATTATGAACAGTAAAAACATCTGCAATCTTATTTGCAAGAGATATATCTATCCATGTTACAGTTAATATGTGACCAGAGAGGGTACCAGAGGCATTTTCCAAAGCAACTTGCAATAGTCACTTAACCTAATTTGGGATTGGAATAAATGGAGGGGGTTTTTGCAACACAAGTTCCAATTTGGGGGTCTGCACTTATAATGCACACCTAGAAGCCCTAACATTTCATGCACAAGGACTTCTTTACTTGTACCAATGCATAGAAAATTTCTACACCCACTGGGCATTTGTGGTATTTTGGGTATGACAGTCAATTCAAGACGGGATGGCAGAGGTGCTTGTTGGACTGCATCAGCTGGAGGGACGTCCTCTTTGAGGTCCGTAGACCATACACATTCTGCAGCATGTGGTTGAAAGCAAATTTGCCTTGTGGGTCCATCTTAGAATATGGTGGGGACACTTTGGTCTAAATACCATGAAATTATCATGTTAGCTCTAGTGCAGAAAAATGGGTTTGGCAGGGAGTTTGTGACGTGTGTGAAATTGGGTCTCACTTGGATCATCAATAAATCCAATAAATGGTTTAATATATGGAGCTGGAAACCTGCCTTTCAACTGGAATTAATACAGAACTCAAACACAAACATGAACTTGAGCAACAAAAAATTGGGTGCAGACAAGGGATGGATTCAAAGTGCACTCTTCATATCATTCACAAATGTGGACATAAAGGCTATGTGGTATTGGCTTCTCACTTTTGGTACAAGATGCACACCACATGTAATCCCAAACAGCCAGTATTATTAAGTTACATATGGAAAGCATGGGCATGGAACACCTGACATTTGTCACTATGCATCTTCTATTATTGAAAGTTGTTTTGGCTCAGGTGTTCACTCTGTACAAAATACAACTTGGAAAACATCTGCTCCAAATAAGTTATACCCATTTTGAGCCTACTAGGCACCATAGCCCAGGGTCAGTTTCCACATTGACAAAGCGATTAATTTTATTTTTTTTCAAAAAACGAATTCGTTTTTTATTTTTGAAAATTTGAAATTTTTTCATCATCTACTATAATATTGTGAGATATGAGTAGTGAGACTTATTCAGAGTGTAAGCCTATGATAATTATGATGATTTGTGGCCAGTAGACAGACTTGTGGCAACACCCACCCCCCCCCCAAGGGGACAAAGTTTAGTGAATTCTTTTTGAGAAAATGGGGTGTTTTCGCGAGAAAATTGAGGCAGTATTTTGCAATATTTGGCCTAAAAGAAAAGAATGGAGGGTATTCCTATTGTGAATTTTGGACCTGTATAAAGCTCAAATGGAAGTGGTGGAAACTCTTCATCATACATGCAGCCTCAAGCCCTCCAAGAATTACACTAGTATATGTGGAGGGCCCATTCACTACCCCATCTGAAAACCGTGTATACAAGCAGAAGAGTCCCCTGTAGTGGGCAGCACATCTTGGCCGTCCATAAAGCTTGATCTGATGGTCAATCTTTTTGAACAGTAACACCTTCGGAGCAGGGCATTCCCAGAAACGGAGCCCGCCTGAGGTGGGCCCTTCTCTCTGGAACACCTTCTCCTCATGCATTACCCTACACATAAAGGACTCCGAGAAATTTCCTGGCATATCTTGAGGACACATTAGTTTTGTAAAGAAGATCCCTCCAGAAAAGTGAAGGGACATCACACCTATAGGCATAAGATCAGTCCCACTCCTAAGGAGTAGGCTTAAGAACCCTTCCCTTATTTGCCTTCGAACGAGCTCAGAAAGAAACCGCGGCACCTCCCCATCCATCATTTCCTTCATTTCTCACTACAGACTGGAATGGGGTGGTCTTCCATGGAAAATCCCTGGAAGCAGGGATCTGGGTTGTGAAACTATGTAACTTGCACTTGTTTAAAAATTGGAACCCGAGTTCTCATCGCTGAGTAAGGCACCGCTATCAGGGGTTTGTGCTGTAGACCTAGGGCTTCACTCTTGAGTCTTACAGCAGGGACCTCTGACAGGGGTGCCTTACCCTTAACCTAATCTGTGGATGTTTTGGTTCATGGTAGCCTGTAGGTGGGTAGATTCTGAAAATGCAGGTCCATACTTGTCTACCACCTTAAACCGGGCCCTTTACTTTACTACTGCCTCCCTCCCTTGGGCTTCTTGACCATGGACTTTATTGCCTTAGGGGCTAGTCAAGTCAGTCTTCCCACTCTTCTTCCCCTAGATGGGCAAGCATATAGTTCCTTTGTCATTTGATTTGAATCTTTACCAGTGTTGGGTGGATTTGGACCGGGGATCCAGTTTCAAATCCAGTTCTTCAAAAAGACTAAATTCTGATTCCAGTTCTCATTCTGGTTCTGAAAATGAATTCCAATTGAGATCCAGTTCTTAGGAATGATGACTGAGACTGGTGGTCCAACTGTTGGGTGGCCATTGGTTCCAATCCCTATTAATTTTTAAAACTGTATCCTGGTTTTGGCTGCAGTTTCAGTTCCAATTCCAAACACAAATAATAGAATCAATAATTCAATTCCAGGTTACCGGTTCTTCTCGTACTGAAAATCAGTTCTAGTTCAGATCTCTTACTGCGGTGACTCAGAACTGACAATTCTTACCCACTAAAATGGGTACCACCCACAACTGGTTTTCCAGAAGTGCCTTCCTCTCAGTGTGTTGTCTTTGGTTGGTAAGGTGAACTGTAAGGTACTGATTACTGACATGCTAAACAATAGGGTTATTGGACTCATGTCTTTTTTAGGCGTATTGGCTTCCTTGAAAAGATATTACCTACTCAAAGTATCACAGGGTAAGTGGGTATACACTAAATACCAGCATGGAGGCAGTCCTTTGATTTTTGTAATAACCATTGGTTCCAGGTAATTGAAAAAAATCAGAATCAAAGATCCACTCGGTCTGGGTTGAAAAATCAGAATCAAAAGAACCACCTGTTCACACTAATCCAAAAACCTCTAAGAATTGTTGAATTTCATGAAAGAACCAAATGATTTTCTAAGAAATTATTTAACTTTTTCAAAAAATATTTGACACTGTGATTATATATATATCAAAATCAGGTGTTTAATTTTTTTGATAACCTTATTTATCAACTCGATACCCAATGAAGGTTTGGTGCAATTTCTAATACCCACCCCCACACTCATATATACTAATACACATACCAATCAGCTACATAACCACTTAAATTTGGCTGATTGGTATATATGTATATATATATATATATAGCACTTAAATTTCCTACCTATTGACCTGTGATACTTATAGGTACTTACATAGGTAGGAACTAGTTACCTAGGCAGTGTGAGGGAAAAGTAGGAGGGTTCACACCATGCATCTACTTTGGTCCTCAGTTACAGGTGACCCACAACTGAAATTGGAATCATAACAGGTTTCAAATGGATGGTGTACTGGTGGGTGCTAGGTCACATAATCCCCAATAATGCGGCCACAGGATAATATGTGCCCAGGTGAGCCAGCCAAGCCAGTTACTTAAGGTACCTGACATTGGCACTGGCACGCATTCTCATTGTTTGGACTAATTTGAAATCCACGATTTCGTAGCTGCTTCCTTCCTTACACTTTCGTACTTGGGAATTCAGGGTTGTTGGCCTAACTCCTAAGACTTGAAATTACAATGTTAAAAGTAGCGGGAGTCCTTTTCTGAGATCAGATTGATACTTGCTGTGAATGCACTTGCAGTTAGTATGTCAAATAGAGAGATAAAATAGGTACCCAGGCTCTTAAGATGGTGATAAGCAGTGTTGGGCAGTGGTCGTATTTTAATACTCGCTGGATCCGGTTTTCACATAACAAATTACAAAAGGTTCTGGTTCTCACTTTTTTATTTTTTTGAAAACTTACACACTGGGTCAAGGTATCAATATTTTTATAAGAAAATTTAATCGGTTCTCGCGATGTCAGTTCTCCAAAATTACAAACAAATTATTGATTTTATTTCTTTTCTTGAAAACAAAAATTAATAATTATCCGTAAATTACGGAAAACACAGCACACGAACCTGGAGTTTGGTCATACATAGGGTGAGATTCAAAAATAAACTTGCAAAAACAGTGCATTAGCGTGTTGGGGGTTGAGACACAGAAAACTGAGTTTCATCCTATCTTCCCCTCTTCCTGAGTGCCTCCACTGCTGCTACATATATTTTCACTGCTCCTAGCTGTACAAATACTATAATTAGTTCGAACCTTGTGCATTAAATGCACGACCTTGTTTAATGGTTGTGCATTAAACTTTGTAAGGGGTTGTATCTCACTCGGGTCCCAATATTCAAACTTATTTTTCTAGATTCAATTCTCATTCATCCCATTCTCATACAAGTGAGAACCAGTGATCAGGGTTTCATTCACATTATGAATTCGAATAGAAATAACCGGGTGATACTCGGAGGCATTTTTATAGCCATCTAACATTGGCGATAACCAATGTCCGGTGGGTATCACTTTGAGTATAACATTCAATAAAGATCTGATCGTCAATTCTCACTTATGTGAGAACTAGATGGTGAAAACCTGCTCAAGGAAAAAAAAAATTTAATATTGAGGACCCTCTGAAACAAAATCCCTGGGTACAAAATCCCATTACCCAGGTCAAGTTTTCAGGATGTTATGTATAAGGTTTTATGCACAAGGTTGTACATTTAATGCACAAGGTTCGAGACTAATTATAGTAATTGTACATGTAAGAGCATTGAGAATATATATGCGGGAGCAATGGAGGCGTTCGAGAAAAAGGAAAGAGGATGAAAGTCAGTTCACCTAAAAAATGATGGTGTTTTGAGTTTCCACCCCATTTGAATGCTAATGTACTTTTTGCAAGTTTGTTTCGAATCTCACCCCATGTATGACCAAACTCAGGGTTTTGGTGCTATGTCCTCGGCTGTTTTGAAAGGATTACTCTAAGTACAAATCCCTGTGAAAACTAAATCAATTCAGATTATTTCAAACAATGATACCTTACAATAAACTGATTTTTTATTGTTAAATTTTTCAGAATTAAAAGTTCATGCGCTGAATTAGGAAAAACTAAATTAATTATTTGGCATGTTTATAGAAAGTTTTTGATGAGAGTAATAATCGACAACAAAAGGTGATTACAAATTCAAGCATCATCAACCAAAAAAAATTGTAATCGTCAAAAGTAGTTCTCTCATCAATAACTTTTTCAAAAACATATTGCATGCCCCCCTTCGAAATTACAATGGTTGACAATTAAAAAGGGTTTTAATCATCATCTGAAAAAACATGACCATTGGATGTTAATCTAAACCATCTTCGATCATCAACATTTCAATTTTGAAAAGGGGTATGCAATATATTTTTGGAAAAGCTCTCAACAAGTGCTACTATAAGCGACTATAGATGATTGAAAATTCAATTGCTAACAATACAATATTGTAGTTGCTAGTAACCAAGAAAGGTTTTGATTGTCAAATTGTGGGTGATTGAATTTCGGTTGGCTTATGTATGGTGACCAAAAATGGGTTTTAGTCACCATCCAAGATCATTGGATGGTGATTGAAACCTTTTTCAGTTGCCACAAGATTGATAATTGAAAAATTTCAATTGTCGACAATTGAATTTTGAAAGGGGCATGCAATATGTTTTTTAAAAGCTCTCAATAGGTGTTATTTTTCAACAACTAAAGGTGACCAAAAATTCAATCGCCAATGACGAAAAAAAATTTAATCACAAATTCTTAGCAACTAAAACCTTTTGATCGCCTTACATATGGCGACCAAAAATGAGTTTCAATCGTAATTCAAAAAGGTCTAATCATTGGATGGTAACTTTTTTTAGTAACCACAAGATTGGTGATTGAAACATTTTTCGATTACCATAGGATTGGCGATTGAAACCTTTTTCAATCACCATAGGATTGGTAAATCAAACCTTTTGATTATGTTACATATGGCGACCAAAGTGGATTTGGTCACCAATCCTATAGTGACCGAATTTGTTTTTGGTGACCATACAAAGGGGCTAACCCAAGTGTAAGGAAAAAATGTCATGTTTTTGTTTTGATGGACGCAATTGATGCACATCACATCAATTTTCATAATTTTAATTGTGAGGTGCAATTTGATTTTTTAAATATATATATTGACACCTTGTCCAATACTTTTTCTAAAAATTATATTAAAGTGAAAACAAAAACCTTTTGTAAGTTCTTTTGTGAAAACCAAATCCAATGGGTATCGAAAACATTTGATAGCCACCAAACACCAATCATAACCAATGTTGAATGGATATCTAAAAGTTGTAAATATGAAACTCATATATTAAGCTAGATATCACACTTGATGTTTGTCAAATGTTATAAATTGTGATATCTAAGCCAATATCATGTCCACTAGATCTTGAAGTTATGAGATTTGATCATATAATATTTTGATTTAAATCCAAATCTCACAAATCTAAAATCCAAGTAGGATATCAATTTCCTACCTAGATCTAAATATTTGGTAAAAATAGTTAGATTTGAAAAAAAGGGTTTTAAGTTTTTAACAATTGTTACCTCAAACCCTAATCGTTATGCTCTCACTTCTTTCCATAAATATAAAAGGGCATGAGCTTAAGCTTGGGCATGTTAGGTGAAGGAATTATTGGTAATCTAGAAGAAAATAATAAATCAAACATTATAATTTAGCCAACAAAGTTAATTTTATTACATAACCAATATACTAATAAGAAGACTAACCAAAGTGTTTATCAAAAAATACGTACCAAAAATGCTTGTCAAAATGAAAATTCAGCATGACAAACCAACAATCTTGACAAAATGGCAAGCATGACAAACCATAAAACTCTTTTCAAAGGCCATAAGATAGAGTTGTCAAATGTTTGATTTGGAGTCATTTTGAAGAAATTGTGACTTTTGAAGTTTTGGCATTCACTTGTGAGAACAATTGAATTAAAGGATAGCAGATTTGATGATAGCCAAACTAGAGGACATAGACAAGGCTCTTCACAAATGGTTACTAATTAGTTATAACCGCTTAGCTTAACTAAGAGATGGTGAGAATTGAAAAGGGGATGATGAGACAAGAGAAGGGATCTTGAGAGGAACTGAGAAAGAATGTAAGGAGGGGAGAAGGAAGCAATGCAAAGGTATGGAGCTTAGGGGAGAGAAATGGAAAGAAGATCAATCAATAAAGTAGTGGAAAATTTTAAGAAAACCATGCATTGGAAGATGAAGACATGGAAATCAATGTTGTTTTTCAAGATAAGATAATGACATTTTTATTACTATAGTATGAAATAGTATTAGATGATGGAGACATTTGTGTACACATGTGTGTATGTGTAGTGTGTATGAATTCTTATGTGCACACATAACATTGTTTTCTTGTTTAAACGCATATTAGTTTGCACATGTGTAGGAAGAACCAAGATAATTATAATTCACATGGAGTTTAACACAATATAGAAGTTGTTGCCTTGTTTATTATGGATATGTTGTATTTGTAATAATGGGAAAAGACAAGAATCCAATAACAATAATTTTGCATGTGTATGATAATTTGAATGTAAAAATGTATCCTTAATAAGGCCCCACCTTTTTTTTTCTTTTCACAACATCTTTCTGTTCTATGTTTGTGCTTTGTTTTGTCCATGTTATTTTTTTTGCATTTCATTGTGTTAAAATTATGAATGTTAGTTGGAACAAAATGAGCATGTGGACATTTAATTTCATCCCCTTGTATATACAGATTAAAATTGTTGGATTTTGTTAATGGTAACTATCTTGAATATCTAATATATATTATTTTATAGATATTATACCTTTATTTTTAAAAAATTTGATGTTCTTGTTGGATATCTTAAATGAAAATAATTAAATAAAATTTAATTTAATACAATTCTTAAAACCTATTCTAAAAAATTAAAATTGACATATATTAAAAAATGTGATATCCACCCAATACTAATGGGTGCAGTCATACTAACATGTACCATTAGTAGTCATAACCACTACTCAATTTTTTGAATTTTGGATTGTAAAAAGAAATATTAAATATTAAATAAATTTTTTTTATAAAAAAATTATTGTGAATAAATTATGTAAATATCATAAAAATTTGGAACCAATCTAATGGATAAAAAATTTCTAATTTACACTTTTAAGGATTTGTAACCATTGTTAAAAATAGTTTTGACACTAAAAACACAATTTTAAACTTTTGAAAGACATATTATATATATATATATTTCAGAAAAATAGTGGTCTAAAGGGGCATGTGTGGCTCCTAATAGCATGGTTGGACCCTAATGATAACAATAACCCATATTAAGAATAGAATTTGCATGCAACTAATGAAATGGTTGAACATGCATTAAGGAAGGTTCATCTTTTTCCTTTGAGGGAAGGGGGGTGTGGGGGTATATATATATTTTTGTTTCTTATCATGTTTTTACATGTTCCAATTATGTTATTCAAATTCCCAATATGTTCCCCAAAGGTGTTTCCAATGGCACCACATTTCTATCCCATATGGTTTGCACTACATTTTCATGTTAAAACTTTTATTTTAGGGAAGATCCCAAGTTTCATTGCTTAGTATTGGTAATAACCATTGGTTCTATGTAAAAAGGTTTAGCTAAATTTGGTTATGAACATATTATGAAAGAATATATATATATATACCATATTCTTGGCTACCTACTTGAACCTAGGGTTTTTTTCCATGTTTTTCAAACATGCTCAATGATGAGAATCTCTAAAAGAATCTAGTAATAAATCTTGACAATTTATGGGGCAATAGAAGTTTTTCAAAAAACTTATTATCACACATACTTATAATAATATATGGTATCATATATAAGTAAATGTCTCCATTGCAATTGATGCAACATCTCTAATCAACTTAGGGTGATTGCACATTACAATGGCGTGATATTTTTGTCACATTCGAAGTTTTCGCTGTATTTCCTACATACTTTAAATTCTTAAAATATATTTTTCTTTGAAATATCAAAAAATGGACTCATTTATGTAAAGTTAAACAATTAGCTTTCCAATAATGCAAAAAACATATCAAGATCATGGACATTCAATAAGTAATGGACTTTTGAATTTTGGTGACAATTTTTGTCACACTTGCAAAACACATGAATATGGATTTTTAACTTACAATGTATTGGTCCCATGTATCTAAAAATTTGGGTATTAGATTAATTTTTGTTTAAAAAACTAAAGATGCATTGAATGGATGAAATATGTTTTTAATTTATTATGTTATGGACTTTTCAAAATCCCAAAAACTACAATTTTTTTTGTCCTTTTAAACATAAAAATTGATTATTTTCTTGAATTATCATTTAAGAAATTTTTAAAAATTCCTTATAACATCTTTAAAAATGAAATTGGAATTTGAAAAAGATGTTAAATTCAATAACAAGTATATATTTTTATTTTAAGCCAATTTCCAAATACACTGCAACATGGACTTTGAAGGTAACGCCTTACTACCATGAATGAGACACCTTAGTGTGCTTTTGCCCCTTAAGGTGTAAAAATACATGGAATTGCAAATGATAGTTGCAATTGGAAAATCCAGTATTAAGGCAAGTTGTAAATTACACCTCCCTTTTTTTCATAATGACATTTCCTTCCATGAAAGTTTTTTTCACATGATGTTTTGCTTGGCCTAGTAGAGAAAATTAAACAAACATATCTTTTGCTTCTCCTTGAAAAGTGTCATTCTATCATTACTAGTTTTGATCTTTGGATATTAAAGGGTGTTCATAATGTCTTTGCCTTGGTTATAATTTTTTTGGGATTTAATTGGAAGCCAAAACATGTAACTATTGGTTTATTTGAAGCTTTTACTACAAAACAAGCATTGGCAAAAAGACTTAATTAATCGTTAGGATGAATATGGTTTGAAAATAATATTATAGCAAATGTTAAAAATGAGAGTTCAAATTTAAACACAATGACAAGTGCTTTCAAGTGTGTTTGTGAAATGTGAAGTTTTATGTTTGGAGGAAAACTTTCAAAGAACATCTTTTGGGCATGTTTTCTCCAAAGTTTGCCAATATGCCATTGATGATGAAAAAGTTTAAATGTGTTTCGATAAAATCTACCAAAATTCTCAAAAATGCATCACTTGGGATGGTAAAGGTCAACATGAATGGAACAAGGCTTGCATTGAATTTGGTTCAAGGCCAAGAAAATTGAATACTCCAATGAAAACTAAGTTAGTTTTTTTTTCAAACATAATGTTTTTACGTTTTTGATTGTGGAATTTCTATTGAAAACTAAGTTAGTTTTGTTTTCAAACATTATTTTTTTGTTTTTCGATTGTGGAATTTTCAATGAAAATGTTCTATTTATACTTGATTTGTTCTTGTAGGTTTGCAACTAGGATCATATTCTTCCAAGAAACATTGCAATTCAAGGCAACAATTGTTTTATTTAATAGTTGTCAAACAATAGTGAAGATTGCTATCCATGTGTCTCCACCTTTAACTTGGGATGTTTCTCAAATCAATGTTGATATTCTTTTTTTCGATTGTGAGTGCTTGTGTGCTTCCTCGATCAAGTAAACATTGGTTACTTTCTAATGCTTTGCATGCAACAATTATAATAGTTGCGATTGAAAAATTGTTTTTGCTTGTTTTCAACATTAAAAAATACATATATGATGTTTTAAATAGTTCTCTTTCATTCCTAACAAAATATGAAAAAAAAACCTTATAACATGCTGCCTTTAATGTTAGACTTAAAATTAAGTGTTTTCTTTTAATATAGTTTATAGTTCATCCCTTTGTATATAGGTTTCGTAATAAAATTCTTGAATGTTCTTAATCAGGCTATGAGAATTCCCTTGAATAGTATAGACACATACTAATTTCTAGGATATTCAGAAATGTGAAATCTGAATTTTAATTCTTAAAAAGAAATTTGATGTCCTTTTGTTAATTTAAAAATTACTGAAGAAATGGTTGGTCATAAATTTGGAGAGTTTGCTTCTACACTTTTCCTCGAAGACAATGGATATTACGAGATAAAAAAATGAAAATTTAAATTAAAGATCTGACTCAGGTCTTCAAAATCATTTCGAAAACCCAAACCGACCGAAATCAGAAAAAAATGATATCTGTCGAACCATGATACCATCGTGGGCGCTGTTTCACCCTGGCCTCGCAAATCAGTAGAAAACAGAGAAAATATTGAGTCAATCTAACATAAGGAATCAAACTGAGACAAAACGAAAAGAATTTTTGGTTTGGTGCACAAGCTGATCACTTATGCCAGGCCTTTGCTCAACAACTAACCACCCTCGAGGATTGGTCCAAAGAGCTCATCCGCACGAAAGCTGAAGTATGTCCCTTCCTACTCGCTGAAAACCGACAAATGCAACACCAAACTTTAAAGTGATCACCCCTAACACTTCCTCCAGCAACCCACTTGAGCGACAAAGGATCGACCAGGTGGGGACATTGGATACCCAGAATTGGGTAGCAAATGGCCAAGTTGAGTACGGATACAGCAGGTCATTAGAGGACACCAGCAAAAGTATGCAGCTGTGATTTCCCATTTGCACAATGTTGCTGCTTGTTGCACCAGATCTATAAACTAAATTATCTTCTTATAGGTCACCACCGCCGCTTAGTAGGGGCCAAGCGGAAACACCGTCTATCTATCATCCCAAAAACAGAAGAGTAAGCATCCCCTAACTAACTTTCAGCATCTAGTTTCTGCGACTCCATCAAACAAGAATCATTTTTTCATCATATTTTATCGTCGTCGTGATCTTTGAACAAATGAAGATGTGCAGAAGCGCAAACCCTGTGTCATGCAGTAACATGTAGCTCGCAGCTAAAACTCACAACGGTCACTGTGACTTGAGAAAAACCCAAAGAGGTAAAAACAAATGATGTACAGATATTTTGGCAGAGCTGCGTATCTTTCAGAGAATCAATCACACATACTGTTGCAACACCACGGCATTCACTTCACCGTCAGAACCTGACTCCTTGGCAGGGATAGTTTTTAGGGATTTTGTGATGTACCCAACATCCAGAAAATAGTTTTACCAGTGTCCAGTAGCATTTTGCCACGTTCACAGTAGTTGCTCAGGGAGCAGAGGATCTGACCAATAGCTGATTGCCACGTTTCTGTTTGTTGGGTCTGACCAATCAAGTGCGGGCGAACCTTGTGCGGAGCGGAAGTAGAAAAAGAAGGGAGAGAAGAAGGGGTACCCCGCGCTCTTAACTACCTCCGTTGCCACGCTTGCTTTTGTGCATATAACTTCTACACCAACTTCAATTGTTTGTCCTCGTGCAGAGACAGCTGCAATCCAAGGAGCTTTGGTGATTCTAATCCTCGACTTCTATTTGTCCTCTCTGCATCTCCCAATCCCTACTTGTACATCCATTTAACAGGTGCGCGGTGCTTGGTCACTTGTTTCTGTTTTTGTTTTTGCCCCATAGACTTTTTGGACTCTTCTTTTGAATTCAGACTTCCTAGTAGTACGTCGTTGCACATAATCTCCACCCTTGAAACTTTTTTTTGTTTTTGTGGGTATGGGACCTTTTGTTTGGATTGTGTAACGGTGGGAGCGAGCGGGTTCTGTTTTTTATGCCCTTTTCTTCAGGGTGTTTCTTTTTCTTTCTTTTTTTTGCTGTGGATTTTTCAATAGTTTGGCAAAGAAGTTGTCTTTTGTGTTGTCGACTTTCTTCTGCAGGTTTGGTTTATTCGCTTGAATGAATGTATTGCTTCATGTGTGTTCGTGTGTTATGTTCCCGTGTGAAGTCTATCGTCAATGTCTCGGAGTGCTGAGCGACTTTCTTGATGAAGTGGGGTGTCGACTATATGGGTTTGTTACGGTAGTTGGAGTTTTACTGTGAAGATGCCTTCTTGTTGAGGTTTTCTTCAATCGTGGTTTGGTAAGCTCTGTTCTTTGTCGGAGATTTTCTGTCTGAGTTGCTATCGAAGATGTACGTTTAACAGAGTGGATATGTCAAAACAAAGTTGTGTTTTGCCGCGTGACATGTACGTTTGTAATAGTTTTGTCGATTCTTTGCAGCCAAAATGGTGGCCAACCCAAAGGTGTTCTTCGACATCACCATCGGGGGCAACCCGGCGGGGCGCATCGTCATGGAGCTCTACGCCGATACAACTCCGAAGACTGCGGAGAACTTCAGGGCCCTGTGCACTGGCGAGAAAGGAGTGGGCAAGTTGAGGAAAGCCCTCCACTATAAGGGTTCTACTTTCCATCGTGTCATCCCACAATTCATGTGCCAGGGTGGTGACTTCACAGCCGGCAACGGCACTGGAGGCGAGTCCATCTACGGAGCTAAGTTTGCAGATGAGAACTTCGTGCGGAAGCATACAGGCCCCGGTGTGTTGTCTATGGCCAACGCAGGCCCTGGCACCAACGGTTCTCAGTTCTTCCTGTGCACCATAGCCACTCCGTGGCTTGACGGCAAGCATGTGGTGTTCGGACAAGTCGTTGAGGGTTTGGATGTCGTGAAGGCCATCGAGAAGGTGGGCTCCAGCAGCGGCAAGACCAGTAAGACTGTCACCATAGCTGACTGTGGCCAACTGTAGGACCATTCCTATCATGTAAAAAAAAACTGTTTATTGTGTGCTAAGTGAGATGAGAAAGACCCTTGACAGGTCGGCCATTTGAGCCGTTCATGAATCATCATGCTAAGTTGAATACAAAGAAACTACATCGTGTGTTTGTTCGTTATCTCCCAGGGTTTGGTATATATGGCTCTGTGCTTTGCTTGCTTTTCAAATTACACCCAAGCAATGTCATTCTCTAAAAGCTCTTGCAGCTCATCTAGCCTCTTCCACAGCTTTGCATTACCTGTTCTAAAGTGTTCTTGTTTCTTTTGGTTACTAAACAGGATTTTTGTGAGGCCTGTTAGTAGTCTTTGAGATTCTCAGCAAATTTTTAACCAGATGCAGATTGCTATACAGATAAATGTCAGTGTAGTATTCCCAAGATCAGTGCATTGAAGTGCTCTGTTGATTTAACAGCTTTCAAGCTCATGGCACCAAATCTGATGATCATATTGAGATTGAATTAGAGATACAGGCTTCTTGGATATCAGGCATGTCTTGATATGCAAGGATTCAAGTTCAGAGTTCTCTCTCTCTCTCTCTCTCTAACAAGAGTTGTATTAGGTTCAAAAGTGTTCCCTCACAATGAGACATATGAACTTAAGTGAAAACCTTGACTGTGACAAGAGTAATTTGTGCAACATCAGAAAAGCTATCATCAAAATATGCATGGAGAGGTTGTTGGTTTGTTCTGTTTACCTCCTTCAAGCTCTCATATTGTTGGATGGTATAAGCAGGATGACTCAGATAATACAGAAATTGTTGACCTTCTAATTAGGAACAAGCCACTTCTTGAGGAATTAGAGTTTCTGAATTCCAATAAGACGGTCCTAGCATTCTTTGTTGAAATAAGCAATGAAAACTGAAAGTACTTTGAGAGAGTCGTGGCCTATTCCCCTAATATAAAGGAAGGTCTACTAAGTTACAATATGCTTCAGCTTCCACTTGAAGATGGAGATGAGGATATGGGCAACTTAAATTGCCTCCTCTAAGCATTGACACTTGTGATGAGTCCTCAGATGTCACTTCTGAAAAGTTCCCATTCTTCTATGAGGCAGCTGCCATCCTCAATCTGATTGTAGTTTAGAGTTAGGAATTCTAAGCTACTGTGCACTGTTTGCTGTTTGAACATTTGAGCTCCTACCATCTCTCAGAGCAAATATGAGCTGCTTGATAATTCAGACAACTGGATTGAACCATCTACTGTCTTTCAAACCCATTCAACACGAGCTTCCCATGGGCTGAAAGGATGTGCATATCTGAAGATAATAGCATGCTTGATAAACAGTTGTCACTGATGTTGTGCTTATTTATTGTAGTGTCAAGCTGAAGCCAGCTTGAGAAGTTAACAGGAAATACAACATGGTTGCATCCAAGCTCTTCCAACCATCAAGTGGCAATCAAATCAAGCCATATAAATTTCTTTGAAGACTGTATGGTCCTATTGAGAGTTTAACATTTCACAGATGTTATAACACAATTCTGGCAAAGGTCCCTATGAACTATGACAGCTCTAAAACCAGCCATTGCTTCAAGTGCCTAAGAGTCTGGGAAACTGAACAAGGGTGAGAAATAGTACATCATAAGACATTTAGCAAAGCTCACATCATCACAGGCTTAGGTCCCTCAATAAATCAGAACCAACTTAGTGTTCATTCAATACGATTTGCTTTGTGCAATGATACAATACTACAATGCTTTCATCAATGGACCACAATCAATTAAACTAATTAATATGAATCATAATAATAAGTACCTAAGCTCTAGTAAAGTCATAGGTCAAAAATGATGATGAACAAAATTAGAAATAAAAATTGAACTCAACCAATGAGGTGGGCAGGGTGGGGGGGACTGAGGCAAAATGCACTAAGAATGTGCATCTAACATCTTCCCAATAATATCAATTCATAATTGTCCCATATCCTTTGCCCAAAAGTTTGTTCTCATATTTTATATACTTGGCTACAGAGATATATTACTGTAGTCTCATATAGGTAAAAACTGCTCTCTTACATGGAGTAGTAAAAATGTCATAATTTTTTTCTGTGAAGGGCCAATGCACATTGCAAAAGAAACATTGAGCTTTGGGATGCACCCACATTGTGATATACCAACACTTAATTAATATGGATTGCAAGTGTTTTATTTATTAAGGATATATAATATATACACTTACATTTACACATCCCAAAACATTTACATGGCATCTCAAAAATGTAATATATACATATATACACATCAATAGTATAAATGTAAGTGTAAAAAGTTTGGATGTGTGTACACCAGATTTACAAGTCATATATATGGTTATTGACACTTACACGCCCAACACTAGTGGAAACCCATCCTTGAGTTTATGTGAATCAAATTCATTCATTCACTCAAACCTTAAATCAATGTCGATGAAGTTCATCAATTTGACCATTGCTCATATTATGTTATATCAATTTGAGCATTGCGAACAGTATGGATGCATTGATACAATGGTTGATGTCATCTAAGCTAATTCCTCAACATTAAAAGTCCATGAAAATCAATGATTGGGCATTGATCTAATGTTGATCATTGAATCAATATTGATATGTTAGTCAAATGAACATTGAATCAATGTTGATATGTTAATTAAATATTAAGCTCTTAATCCATCTTCAATTATTATGATTCAATGGGGATATGTTAATCAAATAATCATTGAGTCAATGTTGATATGTTAATCAAATTGACATTGATTGAATGTTAATATTTGCAACTCTTTTGATTTAAAATTTCACAAATATTTTGTATGACTACTTGTACCAAGTGTTTAGAGGATATTCTTATTCACATTCTTGGGGAACATCAATGCTTTGGTTTACAAAAGCTAAAAAAGGTAAATAATATAAAAATAACATTGACCTTTCAAAATTTGAAGGAATTCATCAAAAAAAGTTCCAGAAGTTCAAATTTAGTTGGATGACATACATTCAAAATGTTGTTAACATCTATTGTAATAAAATATAGTTGTTTTTAGAGACTTTTACTTGATGAAGCATAATATTGTCCTGGTACTCCTTTACAATTCTATGAATTTAGTGTCCCAAAGTGGGTGTTGGATAGTGCCCTTTTCCATTTAGGTGAAGAAAACTCAACTTTGGAAGTTCAAATGAAGCACAAATTAGAAGCAAAGGATCTTAACTTCCTTTATTTCTATACCTTTCTCTTACTTTCAACCTACTTAATAACTTAAATTTGTCAAAATATTGAACAAAGTTGACAAGTTAAAAGAAGTGCATTTAGTCTTTCTCTAAATAAAAGGTGTCAATTCAAAGTGAATCACTAGTGTGGTGTAGATCACATCTTTTTCACATACCCTACCCAACTTGATACATAATACCTACGATATAATATTCACAAAATCATCAAAAGAGTTCTCAAGTATTTGAGACCTACTTAAAAATTAATAAACAACTAACATTATAACATTGATGTCAAAATCCACCCATGGTTGTTGATAAAATTCCCTTTTTTTAATTGGCTAACAACAAAAACCCAAAAAATAATTCATTGGAATTCTGCATTAACATCTAGTTATCATGAAGCATAAAAGAAAGTTGGCAATGAATACTCCTAGTTATGCAATGTAAAAATTTTGGTGTATACATACCTTGCGTATTAGAAAAGAAAAACAACCTTTGCAATTTGTAATTCAAAAATCCAATTGTTTTTTATGTCATTACCACCATTTTGTAAAGTTTTGTATAGTTTTAACTGACTTCTTTATGTCTAGAACCTTCACTATTTCCTAATTTGCAAGACTTAGGTTGGAAAGGGTCAACAATGACCATTATACAACTATCCAATCCTCCCCAAAATGCATACAATTGATTAAATCTAAAAACCAACATCATGCATAATTTGGAAATTCCAAATCTCTACAATTTGACATGTTGTAATTACACACATGAACATATAATTCTTGGCTTATAAAATTGCACTGGCATTGGCAATATATCCAATATATTTTCCTAGCACATATGGGATCACCATCTTGCACTAACCATAGCCATGTACAATGATGTTCAAAGTACTTTTGTAATTTAAAGCATTACATTTCATTTAAAGTATGGCCTACATTGAATTGATTCATATATGTGTTGTTCCATGTGTCAAATTCATGAAATAAACAACATTAAAAATCACACCTAAGAGTAGATGGAGGGTCAATAAATTCAAATTGAGTAGCTATTTAGGAAATGCATTTAAGTGGTGGACATATATAAAGCACATGCCTTGTCATTCTATGGTCATTGTCCATATCAATTGTTTGGTCAAGAATCAACCACATAAGATCATATTAGGTCAAAAGAACTAGAAGTAGATTAATGTTTTGAGTTTGTGTTCTACACACAAAATATCAACCTTTACAACATGGCATCCATCTAATAAACTCAACATGAAGATTGATAACAAAACTTGTGAGGTTTCAAATTTTACAAAATTCAATTGCAATGCCATGTTGTTTGAACTTATTGGCCAAAAAAGGAATGCCATGGCTATATTTTTCTAGACTTGGTAGGTGCCTTCCTAATTCATTATGACCTTGTGTTACACTATATGTTGAAATTGATGAAATTATTGGCATTGCATTAAAGCTATGGTCAATGCAATTTGGTTTCCAAGAGGCATATTTACTCTTGTGTGAAGCTCCAAATAAATTGAAATCATACCATGTAAGGCTTGCTATAGTAAGTATGGTAGTGTAAGCATTAAGGGAAGTTGTGCTTCCAACCTTGGAAATGATGACAATATATTATTCCATTGTTCAATTTGCTATTACACATCACCAAGTTCAATTAAAGATTTTTTAACTTTTTAAAGGGGGCGATGCTTCCAAATTTGATGACTATAGGGGGATAATAGTTGCGCCTATCCTAGCAAAGTTGTTCGCTATGATCCTAGACAAAAGGTTGAGTGAGTGGGCTGAACAACATGGGTTGCGTGCCAAGGGTCAAGCTGGGTTTTGCAAAGATTACCACACTATTGACCAACTCTTCATATTACAAACTTTGATAGAACACAACAAGGCAAAAAAGAAACCACTTTATACTTGTTTTGTGGACTTCAAAAAGGCGTTCGATACTATGTTGCGTGAAATGCTTTGGCAAGTGTTGGCTGGCCTCAAGGTGGAGGGACATTTTTTGCGATGCCTACAGGCGATGTATGCCAAGGATACCGTACACATTAACCACCCAAGTGAGGGTGTCACCTCCAACTTTAGGTGTCAACAAGGTGTGAAACAAGTTTGTCCTCTCAACCCCCTATTGTTTGGGTTATATTTGGATGCCTTAGAAGGGCATTTGGATGGCAGAAAATGCGATGCACTGACCCTAGCAAACATGCACATATTGCTGTTATTTTTTACAGATGACATCGCTCTAATGTCGAAGTCAAAAGTGGGATTACAATAATAATTAAATGCGCTTTAGTAATTATGTGTTGAACGTGGATTCATAGTGAACGTGAAAAAAACAAAAGTCATGGTGTTCAATTTTATTCACCCATGCCAAGAGTTTATGTTTGAAGGTGACGTTATTGAGCGTGTGCAAACCTTCAAATACCTAGGGATCCTGCTCGAGACCACCCCGAACTTGGATAGTGCAATGGAACATCTAACAACTGCTAGTAGGTGCTCGTTATTCGCATTAAACTAGCACTGTGCAGAGCTACGTATTATGGACGTTAAGCTACATTGTAACCTCTTCAACATGTTGGTGTGTTCCACATCAAGTTATGCCTATGAAGTTTGGGTGGACTCCAAGAAAATAGAAGTTATTAAAGTAGTGTACCAAAGGTTCTTCAAATCCTTGCTCGGGGTGTGAAAAACAACCAGCACGTCCATCGTGCTAACAAAATTTGGCAAATTCCCCTTTGAACACTTTGCATGGGGACAAGCGTTGCTATACTATAATTGTGTGAACACAATCACTAAAGACCACATATTGGGAAAGGCATGGGAAGCCTAGTTCACTATGTTTGCTACGGGAAAGAAATGTTGGGCTGGATCCATGAAAAAATGGCTACTCAAGAATCAGCCCCAGGAGGTGGCAAGTTTTTTACCTCTAGTTCAATCGCCACTGGAAATGGCACCTCAGCTTGTAACAACTCGTGTGTTCCAAGTGACGACTGCTCAACTATCACTGGGAACGGTTCCTGGGACAACCCACGTACATCCGACCCATCTAGTAGGGGAAGAGGTTGGGCAGAGAGCCAAGTACTTTGGTGCAACGTGCACAACGTACAAGTGGGAGCTCAGATGGCTAAATTGGCCACACTATAACTAGTGCAGCCGGTTGGTGTTAAATTTACGACGGGAGGCCTGATCAACTAGGAAGCTGGGGCCCCACCCCTTCCATGTTTTCCCCACACAATGTTGAGTGTAAAAAAGGTGAAAGATAATATGCGATTAGCTTTCATTGAAAAGCTCTTTACCAACCGCGAAATTGGGACTAACGTGCAGACAAGATATTTGAGCTTCAAGGGTATGTCGTACGAAAGTGAAATCTACTTGTGTGACATCAATTGTGTTCAACTATGAAAAGCTTTGATTCAGTTTCAATGTGGTAACACGTAGCTTGAGGTAGTGTTATGTGCGTGGAAGGGCGTGCCATACGCAGAAAGGCTTTGTCGAGGCTACGACTTGGGGAAGGTAAAGGATGAAAAGCATTTGGTCCTTGTCTATCCAAATACGTAAAAAGTTAGGGAACATTTTTGTTCGGCCCTGCCCCTCACCCCCATGAGCACTCTTGTTGGGCTCATGCAAACTACAAATATAGTCAGTCGCCTTGGCCACGTTTATGGCATGCTGCCAGTACCAAAGGACAATCTATCCTCCATGATCTACCTTTCGTCTAATGGACTCTCTAGTCCCAAATGGACGTAAAATTGTAAATAATAAACAATTTTATCACATTTTGCATACATGTCAACCAAACTACTTCTAAGAAAGGCATCTAAATTTTGTATTTTCCAAAAAAATTCCTTATTTTAAGCTAGTTTTCAACTACACTAGAAAAGTACTTTGAAAAGGGACTCTAATTTGTTGAAATTGTGACACCCTAGTGTGTTTTTCTACATTTGGTTGTGGACATTGTACATTTTTGTGTGAATACTAAACCAACCATCAAAAGTTTGCTCCTTTGAATTCATATGTAAATTTCAAGTCTAATTTTTCAACATGTACACATGTATGTACATACATGGGGGTGTTGAATGCAAATATGTGTTAACATAGATACATTTGAAGATTTTAAATCAACAAACCATTGAAAATGGATAAGATTCAATTGTCTATTTGTTGGAACTTGTTTGACATGTACATGTAATGCTTGGTTGACATTAACCCATCAAGGTGAATCTACACAATATAAATTTGGCTTGGTGTTGATGGTTATCAAAAAGTGGATGTTCAAGGACAAGCAGGTACTAGTTGATTGATTTATCAAAGCTTGTTTTGAATCTTGCATCCACCAAATCCAAAAGTTTGGTTGTTTCTAAAGTTTATCGTTCACATTTATGTTGAGTAATTGTTACTTTTGGCTAGTTAATGGTTGGGTCTTACTTTCATGCATTCTAAGTTAATCGCATGTTTACCCCAACTAAAAGAAGTTGTGGGAGAAAAGCTTTTTAGTGTGAAGGACTTTAAGATGTACTAACAAAAACAACGGGGGACATTTTAATGAATGTTGAACATTAAGGTATTGTTTATCTTTCACACTTGATAATTTTGTTAAAAATAGCAAATCTAGAAGTGGCTATTTTGATTTCCTAAAGCATAATTGCAATGAACTTGTCCCTGCAAAGTTTGGTGATATATATGTATGTACACATAAAATGCAACATGTTGGCTAAGGGAAATTTGATACCATATGTTGAAATTAACACTTCAAAGTGGACACATACCAAGAGCCCTATACACACAAGATCACACCCACACCATACAAGGCCCACATACAATAATGGACCACACAATAGTTAAACACATTAAACAATGGACTAACCACCAAAAAATAATGGATTAAACTACAGTGGATTAACCACCAAAACAGAATGGATTAAACCATTGAACTAAAGTGGGTGGAGTAAACCATTACATTCATTGTTCAAACCACTATAACAAGTGGGTGGAATTTGAAATTTAAAAAATAAAAATAAAAATTCAATGAGTAGCCACCAAATAAGACATTAGGTGGTTTGTGAGTGGTTAGATTGCCATGTGACCATAACCACACCCCAATCTATTGTACTTGTAGTATAAACCATTGTATTGGGTTTTTGGCAATACAATGAAAATTGGGTGGAATGTATAGTACTTTAGGATGTAATTTCTAATAATGCCCCTTCGAAAACTATTGAAAAATAGTAAAATCATATCATAGAAACCAAATTTGGAATTGTTGCCATGAACTTTGCAATTTTACAAGAAATAAATCAACTTGATAATTGGAAAAAAAATGTATATAGTAAACATGTTTTACATGTCAGGCAAGCCCATTTTTGGGTGGTACCATTAAGTGTCACAAATGTCAATGCCATGGAATTCATTCACATGAATGTTCATTCATGACTTGTAGTAGACTTGTACTTAATCTTTAATTTAGTTTCAATTCATTCTTAGTTAGTTTCTAATTAAGTTTTAGTTCACTTCTAATTCATCTTTAATTCATTTCTAGTTCACTTTTAGTTCATTATTAATTAAACATTAGTTTACTTTTAATTAACTATTAATTCACTTCTAGTTATCTTTTAATTAATTCTTAGTTCATTTTTAATTGAGTTTTAATCCACTCCTAGTTGAATTTTAGTTTATTCATAATTCACACATGGGTGCACATGGTGAACATGAACCACATGTGGGTTGAAAATTTATTGATAAACTTCTTTAAATTAGGTACCTAATAAACATAAATAAAAATATAATTCCCTATTACTTTTAATTTGTTCAACACCAGTTTTGGGTAAGGTTTTTTGTCATAGCTTTGTTGTATTTTTATTTTTTTCTTACAATAAAATCCTATTGAATATTACACTTGTTGTGTTCTTGTTCTTGTTTTTGTTGTTTCATAATCTGGTTTTCGTTTAAGTTTAGGAAATCTCACATATTTTGCAACTATACATGAATGACTAGATAACACATGACATTTTTGTTTTTGCAATTCAAAGTGTACAAATTAATTTATTGGATAATAGGTTGTTAGAAAAAGCTATTACAACTTGGTAGGTATACTAGGTTAATTAAGCCTAATAAGTTAAGTTTAATTAAATAGGCCTATGTATGTTGGTAACCTAACCAAGCTTGCATACTTAATTAATTGGCTTAAGTTATATATAGGTAGTAGTAAGTTAATTTATTAGGCCTAGTTAGTAGGCTAGGTTATGAAGGTTAGACCTAATTAAATTAAGTAAAGCTAGGTAGGTAGTTTGTAGGCTAGGTCATTAGTTAATTTGTAGATTAGGTAGTAGGTAGTAAGTAGGATAGCATAATCACCTATGTTCCATAATGTCTTATGCTAGTTGTCCAAAGAAATTCAAGGAATTTCTAGTCATAGTTGTCCATTATGGCTACAAATGAATCACAAATGCAATTGTTGATTTTCAAATTTTATTTAATGATTCACATCTAATCAATAGATGATATGCTTTGAACAATCTTGTCCATATTTCATCCATTTGTGTTCATTTATCCTCAATGCCATGAAATTGGAAACATGTGCACAACTTTCTTCATGTTTTTCTATTAAATTGTTGAACCCATAGAAAAATGTTGATGATTACACACACCAACCCTTTCCAAGAGTTTTCCAATGAAAGTAGATGAAAATAAGTGAATGAAATATGAACAAGATTGAAAGCATATCATATGTCAAGTAGATGTGAGTTATGATTAATGGTTGAAAAAGACTAGTCTCATATTAGGGCTTCAAAGCTTATGGACTAGGATTGTTCATTGGTCGAAAAATATGAAATGCTCATCTACACTACATGAGTTTGGGTAGAGAAGAATTCTACTCATTGTCCTAGAGGTTTGGAAATGTCTTCAAATTGCCTTACTTGAACATTGAGAATCATGGATATTGTTGAAATTGAAAAATATGAAGACATGTAATTTGGTTGATTTTGCATTTGTTTTCTATGCCATAGATGTGATAAGCATTTATTGCATTTTTGTAGGGTTTAACTCCTTATTGTAATCTCCTTATTTGTAGCATACAAGTCGATGACCTCTAACAACTTGAACAAGTCAGTATAGCAATGTTTTTTGATTCAATGAATGAACAATATAGAAGGTTAGTTGTGTAAGCAAGAGAGAAATATAGATTGTTGATTCAAAGAACTTAGCACAAATTATCTTTGTTAGCTATGGAGTTACTAATGTTGAGCAAGTTTGCCATGATGTCTTTTAAATTTCTTGCATTTTATGATCATCTTTTTTATGCAAATGATTTGATCTAATGTCAAATTTTGTACTTTACATGTGACAAATGGTGATTCAAGCATATATAGATTCAAACAAAGATGACCTTGACAAATTTAGCACATTTCATGAAGCGATTTCAAAAGTATTTTTTGGGAGCAACTTTGGTCCAATGAAGTTGTTAGAACTAGTTTGGTTTAATTTCAAGTTATGAGGCTAGTTTTGGATTACCAAACCTTTAGTTTTAAATTTTGAAAGAAAAAAAATTGGACCTAGATAGACCAAATTAGACCCAAATTCAAACATGGCCCCCAAACTAGGTTTGTACATCAATTCAGTTTTTTTCTTAATTTTAAAAAAAAATTAAAGCTTGGATTATACATGTTATTTTTTTGAAAAAAAGTTAGGCATATCCTTTGGGCACCCAAAAAAAAAAGAAAAAAAAAGTTTAAAAAAATGGATATTATTAAAAGTATATATCTTTATATCTTTGAACAAAGGGAACACAATATTTTGGATTATCAATATTTTTTTTGAAATAAACTCAATTACTTGAAAAGTTTCAATGCTCAAAATTTGATACAAATTGATGATATTTTAAGTCCTTTGCATATTTAAAACAACAAAAACATTATTGTGCACATGTGTTTTTTTATTTTTTCGAATGTTTTTTTCCATATGAAATGTGCACCATTCAATTTGAAAATTGAAAAGGTGCTTGATTTTAATACTTTTAAAAAAAAAAGATTAAAATTGTTGTTTTTTTATGTTGTATTTTTTAAATTAAGTTTTAGTAAAAAAAAACACATGGACAAGATGACTATATAATAAAAAAAAGGACCAATTGTTTCAAATAACACTTACTATCACCTTAGTCATATGAGATATGACTAAGGTGTTAGTTATGTGAACACTTGTCATGTCCATTTTGATTAAAGAGTAGTATGTGCTAGTTAACATGGTTAGTTTGAATTGTTAAAAAAATAGCATGTGCTAGTTGATGTTGACTCATAAATAACATAAATAAAATTATTATGATTTAAAATTATTTATTAACTACAATTCCTAGGGGTATAAAATGTAGGCCTAAGGTGTAAGCCCCAAGCATGTATTTTGGCCTCCCTCCCCTATGTATGTAGGTTACTAGTAGGTCTTAATGTATGAACAAGATGTCACAAGCCACCCCCATGGTTACAAGCCAAGGCATTATCCATTCAACCATCACTTCACATGATGTCAAATAATGTCATAGCAAAAAATATAAACACATACTCATTTTGAATTTCACAAATTGTAATTTCAAGTTATGAAATATATGTCAACATATAAATTATAAGTGTGAAACAAGGTTATATTAATTAAGTAGGTAGATGGCGAATATTTTGCTACACCTCCCTGCTTACAACCTATTATTTACCTACCTTATGTACGTACCTACATGATTAGGGGCCTAGACATTTACATGCTTAAGTAAGAAACTTATAACCTACACTTAACACATGTACATAAGTAAGATTCTCAATGACTAAAATCTAACATTTGTAATATGTAGTAAGCTTTGTCATCCTTGGAGAGATTAAAATTAATCACACCATACTAGGCATTGACACCACATAGGCATGATTTGATTTATACGTAATTGACATTATTTGATTTGATTAAAAATCTGATCAACTTAATTGATAAAATATGCTTATTTTTTGGAAGGGGCAACATGGATAAAAAATACCCCTTAATCATTTTGAATAAATAAACTTAGTCACAACAATCATTATAATTGCAATGTTATGAATATAAAAGACAAGATTTTGTAATAGTGATTATTTATATGTGCAAATGTTAGGTTATTGTCAATATTTGGTTTTAAAATATTTTTTGCTTTTAAAATCATGAATTTGAAATTGTTCTTTTATTCTTTTCTAATTTCCATTTTCACGGATTACACACTATCACATCATGTGCCACAAGTTGGCATGGATGTTAAAAGAGGTTGTACTGTTAGTGTTAAGAGCCCTCATGCTAGCCATAGGCTATTTTAGCATTTTGTTTAGGCTAGCATAATTTCTTTTAAGGATTTAAAAAAAAAGAAAAACACATTGTGAGAAAACAATGCATAACAAAAACATGTTTTGGGATTAAGTACCATAATTAGTGAGGTGAAACAAGGGTGATACAAAAGTTTCAAGTTATGACTTATAGCATGCCTTTGTAAACAATACATGCAGATTTTTTGGTTGCATTAGGCTTAATTTTCCACCACATTACAAATTTATGAGGTGTAACATCAAAATCAAAATAAACAACTTTGCCTATGAAGGCAAATAAGGCAATGAAGTTAACCACATGACAACATATAACTTTAGTAAAGTGATTCATTGACATATTATCCAACATACACTATGGAATGAGAGGTTGTGAACCAAGTTTGTTAATTTTCATGCACCCCATTTTCTTAAGTTGGAAAAAATCCTTACACATTTGAATTTATTGTGATATTTAGGATTTAAAGAGAATTTGTTGGAAGTTTTCTTAGTGAAGGAAGGATGATCTAACCAGACCAATTTTCTTAAAAATACACAATTTGGATTCAAAATACAACTTGCTAAAGATATGGTGCACATAGTTAATCTGGATCTGAATAATTCATGATATTTTACATTTAAACATTTGGATTTAAGTACTATATGTTAAACCACCATCTTATAGTACACAACGAATATTTTTCTCACAAATTCAAAATACAAATATTTTAACAATTTAATAAGGGTTTTTGACATTAAAAATATATCATAAAAAACCACTGATTTATCAAAATGTAAACCTTCAAAGAAAACATTTGGGGAAACATGTATTTGTCAAATTAGCATGATTATTCCTTTTCACATAATATTTACGGTTAATTCTTCTGTCCATGTATGGTCATTTACAATTCAAACACCAAGGCAGCCTACAAGTTACCCAATGCCCCATTGACGTTTGACCTTAAATACCCATATGGTCATTGGGGGCTAGTTGAGTTAGTGACCTCCACAATAGTTGGGTTAGTTATAATAGATAACATCTAATATTACCAAGTGATGATTAGAATGTAATGTACCCTATACATGTGCTTTAATTTGTCTCATCTGTACTAATCATATGCATCTTAAAGTGAAGATGGTTTAAAGGTATCCCATCTTACAAATGAAATGTTGATTATTGAATACAATCATGCATTCCATAGTTGTTCCATTTCCAAGTGGATAGGTCATTTGAATTGGGAAGCTTTTGTCATTGTCGAAACAAATATTTTGAACTTATTGTTTCCATGATAGTTGAAGAAAATCAAGCTTAAAAATGAAGACACTGAGCTGGAGTAAAGCTTGAAAGAAAAGATTGAAAGAACATAGAGGGAAGGTAGGAGGGTAGGGGAAAATGTTGGATTTGAAGTACATGACAGCACCATGGTTGTGATCAAATATTAAATGCCATGTTTGAAGAGCCATTGCACTCAAATATTCCAAATACCATCTGATTGCCAATGATAGTTTGCAATAGTGTATGATGAAGATACTGAAGCTTTGATTTTGGCTGTGAACAAAAGGGTCGGGGACCACTTGAAGGTCATCATCTCATTACACATTTAGCTACTTTTGGAAAAGAATCAATTGAAATGCTCTTGGAAATACCTCCAACTTCATTTTAGGTAGTGTGTTTGTTGGATGCACATGTCCAAAATTTGGACATTGAAATAAGTGGATTCAAGGTTTAATTTCAAGTTCAATACATGATTGGATCCACATTACAATCATTCATGTGATGTTTATTCAAATACAGTATGTTTGGAGTTGGCATGTGAAGAGTTGCTGACCTCTTTACATGGGATCATGGTAACACTTGCAGTAGGAGAATATATTAGATGTTACATCCAGAGGCCAGAAACAAATTTTGAAGGTTTGTGCTAGGACAAATCTCTTTGATTTTTGGATTTTGGAGAACAAAAGTCACATCATCTCTAGAGAAACGGAAATGAAACAAGAAATTCTACGCAATGACCATTATTGTTCAAACCACTCTTCAATCATCATGGAAGCAAACCTGCAACAGGAAGAGAAATGCTAATGTGACATGTATTGGAAAACCAGGTTGCAAAAGTTGGTCTAGAGAGAAAACTTGAGTTTAATTAGTTAGTTACTTGAATATGATGAAATGTGTCATGGGTCTTCAAATGGAGAGTAATTGTTTGAATTTTCAGATATGTCCAAAAGGCTGATCCTAGCTGAAAAGGCCAATGCATTTGCAATAAAGTGGCAAAAAATAAACATATTCTACAATCAACTACCCCATAGTAAAAGCCAACTCTATCATATGAGGTGTCATCTCTGATGAACCTAGCATTCACTCTTCTGCACACTGGGGGAGAAGAAGGTTTTTGCAGTAGGTTACTGAAGGACAAGGATTTTTTCTAGAGATACAATTGTTGAAAAGAGGTCAGATCATACTCAGATCTGTTGGCAAACCCAGTTCTAAAACCAAAGGAGAAACGACTGGGGAGCTACCTGCCACACCTCTCATTAGTGACAAATTGTGGTATTATTGAAAGTGGCATTATCAGGCAGATGTACTCAACTACTTTGCGCAAACTTTCACAACTTCAAAACTGGCATTAAGGCTGTTCTCCCTACTTAGAGAGAGAGAGAGAGAGATCAGAATTGAAAGATGAAGTTTGAATTTTACTGACTCTTGTGAGCTTAACACCATCTGACAATAAGTTACATTATATTACTACCTTACCTACATTAGAGCCGGTTTCTTTTGAATTATGATTAACTACTCGACTCTGCCACTGGGCAACAAAGTTGAATTGTAAGCAAGTAAACAAGGACACAATTCCATTATTAATGCAATCTTGTGTCTGTCATCCTCCTTATATTGTTGTCGTATAGCTCATCACAATTTCTTATTAGAAGTCAGGAGTTAACCTAGTTTCCAAAGCCCACTAGAAGGAGCCAATCATTTAGGCAATTGTTATCATTTTCAGCATAGGCAGAGCATAGAAACCAGGTTTTTTGCTATTTGGACAGTCTGAACTTCAAAGTGCTGATTTTACAAAAGAATGGGACAACAATCACTTAAGGGTGGTTTTTATTAGCTACCTTTTCCAACATACCTTGAGGACTCTGGGGGTGTAGAAGATGAATCTATGTGATTCTATCCCTTTCAAGTTCTGGTCACACCAGTGACAATGCCAACAATAATATTTCATTGTGGCTACAGACAATCCATTAAGTATTGTTTTTCTCTTTTTCTGTGTAGGTGTGGACATGGTGGAGGTATAATGGCTGCCCCAACAGTAATAATGCCCCAAATGAGTCTCCGATAGAGGGACTGACAGGCACTTCTTATTATTTTGAACTCATTTTGTCTTATTACTGGTACTTAGTACCCATTTGCAACTTTATTGGATCTAGATTAAGATTCTACAGGTATCCTAAAGAAATCTAGTGTAGTGAAGAGTCTCATAGTGAAGAGACTCATAATGAAAAACATAAAGCACTCCACGAAAAATATTTAGTGTAAAATGGATGCATGTCTACGTGGTGTGATCTACCTCCACAATAGGGAAGGGTACATTTCATTTCAAGGAGGCTCATTAGGCCTTGTAAACTTCTTGCAATTTATGAGACAGGTTCATAAAGTCATTCAGGTTTATCTCAGCTACTGCTTCTTCATCTGTCTTGTCTGATCTCCTCCATTTGCCTCTTTCTTTACACCTCTTTTCTTTAAGCTGGGTAAGGCCCCCAAGATGAGAGCAGTTTTCACTTGGCTATTGCCTTGTGCAGGCCTGAACTCTAATAATGCCCTCATCCTAGGGCATAACCCCACACATAGTTCATTCACTGAGATTAGCTCTGGGTTGGACTTCAGGGGCAAATGCACACCACTCATAGCATGGCCACATTGGTACCATGTCTGTTCTCCGTTTCATATAATGGACACTGGTCCCACTCAACAAACAAGCCGCTGTGCAAAATTGGGAAATTGACACTGAGACGAGCATCCGAAGGCTCTCTTGATGTCCCTTCTTTCCAGTGAAGGAGAGCAGTGTTTGGATGTAGGGGATTCACTGTGTGCAACCCTCTCAGACTGGCACTTTGATAATGTGCATAACTGGCAAGCCCCATCATTGACCAACACTGAAATACTTTCACCAGGACTCTGTCAAGCCAGATTTGGAACATTTGGAACATTTTGTCCCATGACAAAGAAATGGTGGGATTAGTGCCTCAAATATGGGCAGCTGTGTCAGTCCTTCTGTGGAACAAGTTTGAGTGGGACTTTAGTGAAAGGGAAGAAGGGGTAAACTACCTCAGAAATGTTTTTGCAATTTCTTTCATCAGACATTAAAGATTATTTACTCAGAGATGACAATCACAATATCAACGTGCAGACATCAAATAGGAAAATGGTTGAAAATGGGTTCAAATGAATGCACCACCAAGTTGGTGCTTTGAAGAAAAATTCTGGCTCTTAATGCTGTCAGGATGTGTAATGCATATAATGTGTGTGGTAGCTACAAGTGATTTTTCGGGGCTAATTTTCGGCAAATTTTGAGCCAAAAAATCTGACTTCAACCTTTACAGGATTTTTTGTGAAAAAAATTGGCCCAAATTTTCCATATTTTGAGAAAAAAAAATCCAAATGGCAAGAATTTTATACTAGGTTCTAGTATTTTCCCTTTCATTTCCAGTTATAGCCAAATTTGGCTAAATTACCACTACTTTCTCTAAATCATGAAATTGAATTTTAAAAAAAGCGAAAAACTGGGACTGGCTATATTGTTCACATTGCACTGAAACTAGAGATTGATTAGGAGGTTCACAAAGTCTTTGTCAAAATTGTACATAACATTACAAAATTATAAAGGTTCCCCTAACCAACACACACAACAACCTAAATATGAATTGTGTATACCTGAAGAGAATGAGAAGGTTACAAACCTGAACTTGTTGCAAAAGAAGCATCTGAACATTCCTATATGTCATTGTGATTTGTAGCTAATCACATGAACTATCATTGCATTTAACATATTCTCTATTATGAGGGACGTCGGCTTGTCGTTACAGAGCTTACATCTTTTATTCCATTTCTGTGCAATTTTGAGGAAACCCTCCAAACTCCAGAAACTCTGGTAGGATGTAAGTGGTGGAGAATTTCTTCCTTCCATCCAGAAAATTATATCTGGGCTGTAAGGAAGTTTGACCAATAAAAAGCTCTGATCATCATCTACTCATTCTGAAACCATGACAAGAAAATTCAATAATCACACAACCATAGCCCATATTGAAATAATTGGGGGCAGAATAAGTGGATGATTTTCACCAGACTGTCTGACCAAATCATCTCATATTGGATACTACTGACCACTTGACCATTTGTGGCCCAATGATTATCTCCCTTGTAGGAATTGAAACCACCATTTATATCAAATGTACATATATACCAATTGTACTCATTAGCTTAAGTTTGATTACATCCCCATGTTTTCATCCAAGGGCAGCCTCTTTTTTCATATATAGCCAAAAATAGAAATTAGAAATAAAAGTGCTAAAATTAAGTTCTTATTGAGATTTTCAATGGCCAGAATTCAACCAAAATCTAAAAAATCACAAAGTTTCTATACATGGTTCAAGCAGGTAGCCAAAAATATAGATCAATGTTTAAACATTTTTACTTTCATATTTAGTTTGTAGCCAAATTTGGCTAAATCTTCCTAAGAACAGTTGCCAGTTTGCTTACATCAGAAAATTGACCCAAAAATAACACTGTTCCAGAGCTCTTTAATCTTCATGATGCACAAATGCAGGGGGCTTATTTAATATGTAATAAATTAAAATAAAATTGAGTGCCATCCTTGCTTATTGAATGCAACTTTGGGAGAGCTCCCATTCAAGAAAGAAATATTATTCTTGAAGGATTGCAAGCTATGACTTTGTGTTACCAAATCCAATTGTCTTTTCGCTATAAAAGTTGCAAAATGAGGACATGTAGCTACCCTAGTGTCTCAAGGGTAAGGCTGCAAAGCTGACGGCTGCGAATTCAAATCCCAACTGGACCCCTTCTGCTCATGCTCTGGGAGGATAGTGAGCTACCCTGGTGGTTAGGGCTGAGGCTTGTCACTAGAGTTATCAATACAAAAACAAAAAAGCTGCAGCATGGATGGGTTCCAGTCTTTCTACTTAGTTGCCATGCATCTAGAACTTATGTTAAGGGTGACTACCTCCAGCAACATAATTTCTTTACTTTAAAGAAGTAAATTGTCAAAGATAACTGCATTTCATGTTGTTCAAGTAGTTGAAAAACTGATCTGTCCTAGGAAGTCTGTTTGGGTTTTATGGTAAAGTTGATCTCACCACCCAACCCTTCTCCTAGTTGGGTTCATAGGATTATCTTGTCAATGATCATACAACTTAGATGTTCAAAACATCAGGGATGTATATTCTCGTGTGTTGTCTCTTTCTTTTTGTTTTTGTTTTTGGGAGTAAGTTGACACTTGGTGCACAACTGAAGGGTTTGACAGGCATTAAACTGTGGGGTTTACAAGACCTTCTGGCCCTGTGGTCTTGGCCTTTGCTTTCCCATCCCACAAGCCAAAAAAATTATTCCAATTTCCTTTAAAAGACAAATATTCTGATGCAGATTCTTGCAAATCTCAGCAAATTTGATGACAACTCAAAAGAAAGTTCACCAGATTTAAGGTTTCTACTGTTTTGACAGTTTTCCAAAAACATATTGCCATCAATGCTTAGCCTTTCTGGGATGATTGGCACTAGTGCTACATCACAAAAATGAAAAAAATGGATTGGTAATTTGGTATTGCAGAAGCACTTGCCACTGATGGACAGATTAGGAGTAAAAAGCACAGTATGTAGGTACATGGTACTTGAGTAATGATAATGTGTATGATTGTAGTCTTAGCATCCAAGGTCTTTCTAGTTCTTACTTTGGAGATTAAAGAACTGGAAATTGGCTACTCAGTAGGTTGTCCTTATGGCTCTTGGGTACCACTATTTTGGGCCGTTTTGGCATGTGTTTGTCTCCTTATGTGTTCAATAAAGTCCTTGGGGGCAGCCTTTCTCCATATCCTCTGCACAGAAAAATAGACATCATGGGCAACTCCACTCCAAAGCAAAGACCATCCATAGAGGCAAGCTTGCTTATCCAAATTTCTTCCATGTCCAAGTTCAAATAATTTGGATAAGCACCAACTTGGTGTACAGAAACTGGATACAGACCCCTACTTAATAGGACCCATTTGGACTATTGATCATGACTGCTTTGATATGCCATATTAGCATATCAAAAGCCCATCATGCATGATTTGGACTAGGGATTCCATCCAACTGGAAATGAGGTCAATGTTGTAAATGAAGTTTCTTTGTTGGGGGAAGGGTGATCTTTAGTGTGATGATTTGAGAGTGTGAGCAAGCCTATGGTTTTCCTCCTATTAGGAAGATTTAAACCCTACTTCCTCTTATTGGTACTAATTAGATTTCTTGGATTGGCTAATGTTGACTTGTTGAGGAGTCCATCTAGAATGCACAAGCTGCAGCAGCAAAGCTTATAAGAAACAAACAAAACTATGTAGACTAGAGCTTACTAGTTACTACTAGTGTTGATCATGCAAACCAAGACAAAACACACATTTGTGCTTCACTAGGCACTTGACCATTAGAGAAAATGAAATAATTTTATAGAACAAAGCTAGCTTACATAAAGCTTAACAAATAATTGCATAGAGAAAAATCAGCAACAAGTCTCTCAGCCACTTGCCCCTAAAATTAAGGGGCAACAATAAATAGCACATGACTCTAAAGAGAACTAGCTAGTTGTAGTCCAATTCAATAGACAAGCTTGACAACTCATTGTAATCTTATCATTCCCACTCAATGATATGTAGATTTCTATCCAAAGGGAATTAATCCTAACTTGCTTTTGCAAGTTTCAAATTGATCTCTAAAAACTCCTTTTGTAAGAAGATAAGCGATCATTTCCTTCATTGAACAATATTGAAATTCAACATTGTTACAGCATATATATTCCTTCACAAAATGGAATTGAATATCCATGTGTTTTGTGCGTGAGTGGTGCACAAGATTTTTTAGTAACATTAAAATTCCTTGAAAGTTAGTAAAAATTAAAATTGATTTTTCCTATTTGTATCCAACTTATCCCAAAAACCTTCTAAGCCAAAGAACATCTTTCATTGCTTGAGTAAAAGCGATGTATTATGCCTCTGTAAAAGAAAGGGATATTATAGCTTGCTTCTTGTTCACCCAAGAAATAGGTGTTCTTCCAAGAAAGAAGACGTAGCCTTTTGTTGATCTCCTAGTATCAACACTCCTTCCCTAGTCCAAGTCACAAAAACCATACAATTGTACACCAATTTCTTTCTTGAAGGAATTTGTAGATGTCATAATGCAAGATTTTGAGTACCTTGCAAGTATATGAATATTCGCTCTAGAGCCTACCAATGTGGAAGTCCAAGATTGTTGAAGAACTAAATAACAACTCCTACTACTACAACCAAGTCCAGTCTTGTGCCAAACAAGTAGTACATGAGGTTGCCTACAACCACCTTGTATGGAACATTCACCATTTCATATTCTTCTTCCATTGAATTGAGATTTTGGCCTTTTAAAAGTTTAACACTTGCATCTAGAAGTGTAGCAAGAGGTGTGCATGTAGCCATACCAAACTTAGTATGTTTTATAACATATCCAAACTAACCCATCATGATGCTTCTCCAATTTTTGTCCCTACTCACTTGAAGTCCTAAAATGAACTCCACCTCCCTTAAGTCAATCATGGAAAATCTTTTGCAAAGGATGTTTCGCACCCAATGAAAGAACTTCACATCTTCCACAAAAATGAAAAAAAATCCACCTATAATGTGATGATCACACCCTCCTGTGTGTTAATGTAAACATTGTTGTTTGACTGCAACTTGCTAAAATTATTTTCTACAACAAAATCGTTTAATTTCTAGTACCAAGTTCTTAGCTTTGCTTTAGCCCATATAAATTTTTTATAACTTGCAAACAAGTTTTTTTTGCCCTTCTAGAACCTTTCCATCAAGTTGTTCCATGAAAATGACTTCCTTTAGGTCACCATTCAGGAATGCACTTTTGAAGTCAACTTGGTATACTTCCAAATTTTTTATCGTAGCTACACCCTGATGGAAACGAATTTCACCACCAAAACAATTGTATCACTAAAGTTTGTTCTATTCTTCTATGCATAACCTTTAACTATTAGTCTCACCTTATGGTGTACAATTTGACCATGATCATTCCTTTTAGTTCGAAACACCCACATGCAACCAATACCTTTGCAATTTGCTGTAAGCTTTGATAATATCCATGTGTTATTTTTTCTCAAATAACTCATATCTTCTTCCACAACTGTTTTTCAATTTTGAACATCATCTCTAGCTAGGGCTTTAATGAGAGTCACTAGATCTTCTAGTGAGTTCATAATGTTTGCAAATTCTGTAAGAATCACAAAATCTTCTAGTCTTTTTAAAAGTTTTTTTTCCCTAGTAGGTTTGTGATGGACTTGCATAGTTGGCTTTAGTGATTCCTCATTGCCATGATCTTCAATAGTGACTTTAAAATGAAAATCCTCAACACTGACTTTAGAATCTTGAGGGTCATTGTTGCTTTGCTGATTTTCATTGCCATGTGTTGTTTTTGTGACATTTTTTAATGGGGTCATGGTTTGAAATAATGGGCTTTCAATCACCAAAACATTTCTATTGATGCACAACCTTCTTTTAGCTGACATCCACACTTTATGTAACTTGCCATCATAGCCTACAAAAATGCTTTGAGTGTTTTGATTGTCTAATTTCAATTTGTGTTCCTTTGGTTTACAGACAAACACAACACAACCAATTTTTTTTGAAATGATCAACATTTGGTTATTTTTCATTCCAAAATTCTAGTGGAGTTACACCTTTTAGGCAATTGTTGGGACTTTTATTTTTTAAATAAGTAGTTTTCGACACTACTTCTACTCACAAGCTATGGGTTATGTTTTTGTTATGAAACATTCACTTAACCATTTCAACCAAAGTTTGGTTGAACCTTTTTATAACACCATTGGATTTTGGGCTATATGGTGCAATGCACTATTATTGAATGCCTTTCACTTTGCAGTGATCCTTGAAAACTGTAGAATTGAACTCACCATTGTTGTCACTCTGGATGGCCTTGATCTTTCTTTTTGAACTAATTTCCACCATGGCTTGGAACTCTTTGAAGATTGCCAAGGCTTCTAATTTTTGTTTGAGAAAATAAGTCCACAACATTATGGTGTTATCATCCATGAAAATCATGACATACTTGGCCCCTCCCATTGAGGTGGTTTTCATCAAATCACACAAATATGTGTGTACTAACTCAACAGGAAATTGGCCAATTTTTGGGGGTCTCCTTTTTAGAATGGATTCTTGCATTGCTTGCCAACAACACAACCTATGCAAAAATCAAGTTGGTAGTCAATCTTAACATTCATTGCAATGATTAGGTTTTTTTGCAAAAAAAGTTTCAAATTTTGCTTGCTTAGATGACCAAGTCTTTCATGCCAAATTGTCAAGTTTTCACTCTCTTTAGCAACTTGAGCACTTTCATAAACTATTATTGATTATTATAATAGTCTATACAACCTATTTTCTTTGACTACTCTTACAAGAATTTTTCTAGCATCATTCTCAATCCTACATTTTTCCTATTGAAATTCTACCTTGAGGCCTTGAGCGGTAGCCTTACTAATTGAAAAATATTCTTAATAAGACTAAGAACATGCAGCACTTTGTGTAAGACACCTCTAATATCATGTTTTCCCACCCTCATGTTTAAATGAACACTTCCCATTACGATAGCCTCTTGGACATAATTGTCACTCACATAGATGGATTTCTTTGGAATAATCTTGTAGTTGGAAAAAACATCTTTCTAAAATGTGAGGTGTTGAGATGCTCTTGAATCAATGTACCATGTTTTATTTTTTGAACCATTCATTGTTGCAAAAAAAACTTGTTTTGAAACAATGGCTACTTCCTTGGTGTGGTCCTTCTGCCTCTAGTTTGCCAACTTCTTTTTGTAATCCTTTGCCTAGTGTCCAAGCTTCTTCCAGTTGCAAAGATCTTTCTTCTTGTCTTTTTTGTTGGTTTCCTTTTGACTAATTGATAGGTTTCTAATAGTTGGTTTGGATGTGCATGCAACTAAAGCCAATCCTCCTTCGATTGAACCTTCATTCTCCTTCTTCTTCAATTCTTCATGAAGAAGCTTTATTGTCATAAACTCAATGTTAAGATCAATGTTAGCTTCTGACTTTAGTGCTATTATTAAATTGTTGTAAGACTCTAACAAGTTACATAATAGCACCATCAAAACATCATTTCTTTCAACCTTGGTTCCAATGGCTTGAAGTTATTGAACCATAGATTTTATTTTTTTGATGTGTTCTAATGTGCTATTTGTGGGAGTCATTTTGTATGAAAACATTTGTCATTTCAAGAACAATTTGTTTGTTAGACCTTTAGTCTCATATATTTTCAACAAACAATCCCATGTCTTTTTTGTTTTTTTTGTTCTAGTCACATTCTGAAGTAAAGAATCATGCAGTCCCATGACATTGATGGTTCTAGCCTTCTTGTCTCTCTTCTCCCACTCTACAAAATTACTTGTTGGCTAGACAAATGCTTTTGACATATATTCCAAAGTTTTTTGTTTTCGAATAACATTTGCATCTTGAATCTCCAAATAATTTATCTCCTACAAACTTGGTGATTATAAATGTGAATCCTTGTGGGCCCATAATGTGTTGACTTATTAATTAAAGACTCCATCTAAAATGTACAAACTCTAGCAGCAAAGTTTATAAAAGACAAATGAAATTATGTAGTTTAAAACCATTAGTCACTATTGGTGCTTAATCATGTAGACCAAGACTAAGCACACACTTGTGCTTCACTAGGCATTTGACCATTAGGAAAAAATGAGATAATTTTATAAAACAAAAGTTAATTTATATAAAGTTTAACAAATAAATGCATAGAGAAAAATTAGCAATAGGTCTGTCAATAGCTTGCAACTAAAATCAAAGAGCAACAATAAATAACACAACTTTAAGAAAAACTAATTAGTTATAGTCAAGTTCAATAGATAAGCTTGATAGCTCATTGTAATATTATTAACTAATGAGTACTTCAATTGAATGAATTGATATTTGAACTTTGAACCAACAATTGAAGCACCTCATAACCCTTGCTAAAATCAACTCTTATTGTGAAATCAAGTTCATAAGGATGCCACCTCTAAGGGTTGTTGATTTTGAAAACCTAGCCTAGGGTCAACTTCCACACTTAAAATTAGTATTATTTTCATGATCTTTAATAGTCTATGCAATAATTATGAAGGTTTTCAACACCTCAACTTCACATTTTCACAAAAAATCATTTCAACATTTAAAGGATTATTTAGTGATGAAATTGACATTAGGGCAATGTAATGCACATTCACTTGCACAAGATTTCAAACACAATGGACAACATGTTTTGCCATGTTTTATTTTGGTAAAATAACTCTTTAATAGTTCATTTTTGGCATACATGGTTTTTTTTTTTCCAATTTGTGATGTACCCACACTAGGGTAGACTGGCCCATTACCAATTGCCTACCTATGACCCAACATTTATTTATATCTTCATCATATGTACTTCACTTTGAATCATTTAAAATGTTATCAGAGCATTTCCTCGAGCTCTAAAAATCATTTTTGAAATGCAAAGGAAAATGAGTAATGAAAAAATGACAAGAAGAAAAATAAGTTTTCCAACTTACATAACACTTTTTTTTTCCTTCTCTTTGGACCCCTCCTATTTTCAAACATCATAACTTTCTTATTTCTTATTCATTTTAAACTATTTAAAATACTATAGGAGCACCACCTCAAGTTCTACAAATCATCTTTGAACTCTAGTACCAACAGAACAGCAGACAAGGAATTTTTGGGGTGTTTGATAACCAGCTTGTCTAGTGTTCAGTGGTTTGTTTTTTTTTTTGAGTTTTTGACTTCCCTTTACTTTGGGGGGCCATAAACTTTCTCATTTCTAATTCATTTTCGACAACTGTTAGTGTGTCAGATGTGCCAAGAGGAGGGGTTTAAGTTTTGTGTGGACACCAAAAACAACAGAGCACTCCCCTTGGATCCAGCCTGCTGTAAATGCTTAAGTGTTCGGTCACCGGCTGGTCTACCCTAGCAATCACCCTCAACAGGATTGAGGTGAATTTGGCTGCATGTCAAAGAGGAAAGAAGAAAAATGTTAGAATCCTGCCTATATTTTGGCAAGCTGCTGGAACCTAAATATGGTTATTTAAAAAAAATCCTCAAAATCTAATGACTTTGGCACATTTTTTTCATGAAAATCCTTTGTGCAAGTTGCACTGGATTTGTTTTTGTTGCCAAGTGGCAAAAATCTGCCACATCAAAAGAATGCTGACAAGAAGTTCTCCACTTACTCCCAGAGGATGTACATCATAGCATTGCCAACATATACAAAAGAAATATCATAACTTCACGATTGATCTTCAACAAGCCCCACTGGTTTTGAAGCGTCCCTTCCATCACCCAACCCTGGTGCCACACACTCTCTTCTACATAATGCCATGACAGTTGCCTAATGCCCCAGAATCAGCATTTCTTTTACTGGCGAATTTTCGCCAAATTTCGACCTGAAAAATATGATTCCAATCAATAGAAAGGATTTTTCATGGAAAAGATGACCCAAAATTGCCAGATTTCAAAGAATTTTTTTTCTGAATTGCCAGATTTTGATCATAAGTTCCAGTAGGTTGCCAAAAACATAGAAGGATTCTGTTTTTTCCTACTTTCATATCTAGTGTATAACCAAATTTGGCTAAATTAGTTTCTTGATCGTTGCCACTTTGACTACATCACAAAATCCTTAAAAGAAACTCTCCCCTGAGTGGGTCTCAGTCAACAGAAGGAGGAACAATTCTTTCTCCTCTTTCTTCTCTAATGGGGTGGTCTTTCTGTTAATTGCTGTTGGTGATTGAGCTAGGACTTTTGTAAATTTAATTTCTGTCTTTCTATTTCTTCCCTAAATTCATTCTCATGCAATTTAAAGTTTCCAAGGTTTAACAAATGACAAGATGATCAAGTGTTGTACCGCAGGGCCCAGATTATATGGTGTTGTGTATTACCTGACAAAGAGGCAAATCTAATCTGACAACTTTCCCAAATATGAAGTAATGCAGTGCATTTATCTATTCATAATTAAATCACGAGCTGCAGACCTAAAGGGACTAACTCTTACCTAACCTAGTACCTACACCCAAATTCAAATGTTGTAAGAACACCGCCCCCTCCCAAAACCCGCCTCAGCCACCTCTCCTTTTCTTTGACCCAAATACCCACTCCAAATAGGTACCTACAAAACAAAACCACCAACAAAAACTGCGGTTTCGCTGTTGAAATCACGTCCCAAAACTCCCAACGATCCTTCTCGGATTTACATCACGAAGTTGTTTGAAAAAAAATCTTGGAGAAGCTGAAAGTTTCTCCAACTTTTTCAAAGAACTCGTTGCAAGTAAGTTCGAAACATATTCCCCAAAATCACTTCTTCGAAGTTATGGGTGTTGGGAAGTCAAATTGAGTGTGCGCATGTGTGTGTGTGTGTGTGAGAGAGAGAGAGAGAGAGAGTTTTGTTCTTGTGTGCCCGCGTGCGTGTTTATGTTGGACGTCGACGACGTACCAATATACCAACCTAAGTTATCATAGTTGTTGTTGGCCAGCTTTTCTTCCTTCTTTCTGCTACCGCTCGTGGTTTCTCGCTTGTCTTTTCGCTGCTCTCTTCGTTGCAATCGTCATCTTCTCATCACCTTCCTGTATTTTCTTTGTTGTTTTGTGATTAACTGCATTTTTACTTCGACCGCTGATCCGTCTTTCTTTTTCACTTGCTTTTGTCTCTCTCGAGCTTTTTCTCTTCTCTCAGGTACAAGTAAGTTACATCCCTGCACGTTTTTTTTTAATCCTTTTCCTTTGGGGGTTTGTTATTTTTCTTCTTCCTTTTCTTGCTTCAGTTACGAGCAGTTCCTTGTCTTCGAGCTGCTTTCTTTTTGCTGTGGACTTATGTACATTAGAGCAACTCAGTTCTGACAGGTGCCGTTATAGCTTTGTTTCTTCTTCTTCTTCGTGAGCTGGTGGTCTGTTGTTTTTGTCGCACAAGGTTGTGGTACTCTGAGAGAAGGTGAATTATCGCTCTCTGGTGGTGGGATTCTCTGCTCCATTTGAATTTTCAGTTGATCCGTTGTCTTAGCATTGTCCCGTACTGATAGTAGTGCGAGTGAGAAAAGATGAAAATGCAGCTGTGCAAGTCTTGAAGCTGAACTATACTTGCACAATCGAAGAGAAAAAATTCTCAATTCGTTGTTGGGTACGAGAACCACATGAGAAGAGCTTCTTGTAATAGCTTCTCTCTGAACTCTAAGTCTAATTCGAGGGGTCGGGGGTGGGGGGAGAGGAGCTCAGCTGATGCATGATTGCGAGTCTCATCTTCTTCCATGATTGTAAGGACCGGAGAAGATGAATGCGTTGTCACAACATTCTTTTCATGCTAGTTCTTGAACTGAGAGCTGCATGCAATGTGAGTGGTGGTGGACCTCACAGTACAATCTTCAGAACAGCTCCGCCGCCGTCGAAATAAGTCCCTCTGACGCAAATGGCGGCATTGGTGGAGTTGACCAGCACCTCAGTCGCATGCTGGCTGCGCAACGACGACGTTGGTGTAATTTACCGGACAACTTGGGATTCACCAAATTTCTCGGCGTCCTAGTATAGGAAAGTTGGTGGAAGATTGGAAGCTCATGAACTCGTTATGAGGAAGGTGAGCGGCCGAGACAGCGTCTAAATGGGGAACTGCGTCGGAAGGGCCGGCAGCGGTGGTAGTGGTTGTGTCTTACCTCACGAGCGACAAAAGTGGATCGCGAAGTATGGGCAGCAACTGGCGAGAGGCTTGCTTGACTGCGAAAACAGTAATCTCCTTCTCTTCCACAAAAGGAATGTCGCGACAAGCACCGCACTCTATTGCTCGAATAACGTCTACATGAACGGCGTCGTGGAACCCTGTTGGCCCCCGTTTCCTAAGGATCATCATCTTAAGGAGATTGAAACCATGATCCTTAATGAGATTGATCCCAATTTTGTCACAGTTGTGAACAACAATGATGATAAGAAGGATTTGTCGATCATGGCTGCTGACAATTTGAACAAAGACCGGGGCTCTGATGATATGGTGCAAGAGCAAATCCCTGAAGCCGAGGGGAATTGGGGTACTTCTGAGATCCGACACCGGATCAACTCAGGAGATCTTGCTCTCTGTGTGAATGAACTGCGGGAGATTTTAGGAGCTTGGAGCAACGAGTACTGTCAGCAATTTGTGAATGACCTTGACATCTATGTTGTCACCTGGAATATGAATGGCAAGGTTTGTGCCAGTCTTCTCAAAATGCTCTGGCACCACCCGCAGCTTCAATGGTGCAGTAGGGTTTGTAATTATCCCTGTTTTCTGTCATACAATTCCTGTAGTACTTCAGAGGATTTGGTGTAGTTCTGTTCCAGCCTGCCTCTGGTGGTTTGGGTGCAATCTAGGTTCCTTCTTGAGGGAGGAAGTGAGCAAGGTGAAGACTTCTGACATCATCATAATCTGTTCTGAGGTTGAACCCTCAGGTACTATTGTGATCTCTGTCTGTTTTACTGATAACGCTTTTGTGGTGCCACTGGGAAATTTGCCTGCAGGCCCCTCTTGACAACCTTGCGAATCTTGTTGATGTGACGACTCATGGAGGAAGACATGACTTCTATGTCATAGGCCTCCAAGAAACTCCCACCTTTGATGTTGAAAGTGGCATTGCAGACACGTTAGGTGCTGAATACTGGTAAAGAACCAGACCTCTTTCTATATGTTGGAGACCAGCCCTTCCATGATTGTCATGTATGCACCTAATTTATGAGATTGCAAGTTCCCAGAAATCATTCAGTTTGGAATAATGATGAATCTGTGCAATGTGTGCTGCTGAGAACATTTTGCTGCTTCAGAGACTCTCATATAATGCATTTCAGAGTCTTCAAACTCTTGCAACTCAATATGACAAGCAAACAATATTTTAGCCTGCTGCTAAGAAATATTGGTTAATCTAATTGGCTCCGGCTTCTGTCATGATGTAATGCAGTTTAGTTGCAGCTGCAGTGATGATGTCTCTTCAACTCTTTGTTTTTGCCAAGAGGAGTCTACAACAATACATATCAGGTACTATGTTTAACCACAAACCAGCAAAGATTTCTAAGATCCCTAGATTGGCATGGTTTGGTAGCATATCCATTGTCAGTCCTTACAAGTGATGCTGCAAGTATTATGCAATTGCCATTTGCATAGCTGTGATGACAAGGTTTTGTATGTTGTGAAATATGATACTTCAACTTTAACTTTGGGCAAGAGATGGGATGCAGATCTTGCATTGTCTATATTATGTTGCTTCCCAGGCCAGGGAAACAACAAGCTTCCTAAAGTGAGTGATTCCTTGGAGAGATACAGTACTGACACACTGCTAGCTTGTGAGAAACAGGTGCAAAAGTTGATAAAGTTGGCGTTCGCGGTTTCAGCAGTGTGATGGGCTGCCAGAAAGGCGCTGCTGCTGTCACATTGCAATTCAAAGGAGTGTCCTTTCTTTTCATTACTTCTCATTTTTCAGGTGAGTCATTCTCATCTCAATCAAGTCTTATGTTCTGTTCCTCTGTTTAACAAAGATGTCTAATATTGTATGGACTCCAGGGTTCATGTTGCTTACAATCTAGGGATTTGTTTTGCTATGAAAGCTTACAAGTACTGGGAACTGTGCATGTTGTCCATCAACTGCAGCTCATGAAAGCAACTTTGACACCCGGAATGCCCAATATCTTCGTATCTGTCAAAGTGTTTTTGCAAAGTCAACCTCAGGATGCTCCTCCTGTGTGCAACCTTCCACCATCACCGATGAGCTGGATTGCAAGATGCCGGGAGTGACGTCGAATCTTGTGGAAGAATCAGATGTTGTAGTATGGCTTGGTGACCTCAACTATCGTGTTGAGCTCCCACGCAGCTCAGTTCACTTTCTTATCAATCATAAGCTGCAAGAGGTAAAAAGCCATTGAACTATGCACCTGGTGTCATTGCCTTTTTGGATTGCTCATCGGCATTCTTATGCTCACTGTGTTGGATGTGATCTACCTGATGTAGCTCCTGCCTCTCCCTGTGGATTTTACTTCTGAATCTTGGCTATAATCTATTGTTGGCCTTCAAATTTTGAGCGGAATTTCTTTTATTCATCTACTGTGATACTAATGACATTGGGAATATTGTGGGTTTCTGGCAGTTGTGGTCAAATGACCAGTTATCCAGAGCAGTGCAAAGCGGTCAAGTTTTCAGAGATTTTGAAGAGGGTCCACTCATGTTTCCTCCAACTTACAAATATGATGTGGGCACTGACAACTATGACACCAGCTCCAAGGTTAGCTCCTGCCCCCCACCCAGCCTTGTGCCTTGTTGTAATTTGTTCCTTCTCAACCCCAGTGGGGATTTCCAGCTCCAAGGTTGGTTTCCATGATTTAAAGTATCCCTGGCTACAGTGACAAATGTGGAAGAGATGAAATGTGGTGGAGAGGTAGAGATTTTTGTGACCTGGATGCCTGGGTTTCTTCTTAGAATTATCTCTGCTGAGAACTAAGCAAGCTAGAGTATTTCTCTTTTTTGTCTCTTTGAAGACATTGTCTTGTTATCTTTTTGTCAATTTGATCTCCAGGATGATGTTTGCAGATAGGACTGGAGATTGAATTGTACTTAATTGTTGAATTGCCATAGACCCTAAGATGATGACATTCACCTCCAATATGTCCTGTGGTGCTTTTGGTTGCAGGAGCGGGTACCCTCATGGACAGATAGGATTCTATACAAAGTCAGCTCTATCAAGGCTGAGCTGAGATTCTATGATGTCATCAGTTCTGTTAAAACTTCAGATCACCGGCCAGTGAAAGCACTTCTTGCCCTGAAGAATCTAAAGGAGAGCCAACTATAGGACAATACCTGTTCGGGGGATGAAATAGTTGGCAGTAATAGGATCTTAATTCTTTGTTCTCTGATTTCCCACTGAAACAGAATATCAACCAATTTCTCCAGCATACTGCATACAGAAAAAAGGAGTCTACAAGCTGCATATAATTAGAGCCCGAAGTTGTTTCCCTAAACATATTGTGATCCAGTTGAGGAATGAATGATGGGTGTAGCTGGAATGATCAACCAAGCTGGTAGTGAGAGCAGCTGCCATCTTCAATAGGAAAAAAACCTGGATACAAAAGCAGTGACATTTGGAGAACTGTGTACAAAGAGTTTAAACTTCTGAGAAATAAGATAACTCCCACCCTCTTGCTTACCTATCTTGTTTGGGATTAAGAGCATGGATACAAATCAGAGAATGGGATTAAGATGCTCTTGCATTTTGTTTCAAATGCATCAATGTGTCCCAGTGTCACTAATCCAATTCCTTTGCTACAGCTCCCCAAATGTGTATCATGGTGAATTATGGTGTGGCTCCAGTGCACATCCCCTGGCTCTATACCTGGAGACATAAAATGCATGTGTCAGCATCATCTCTGGGCAGCAAACACAACATCCAATATATTCCATGATCACCAGACTAGGCATAAATCACCAACTTCCAAGAATTTTCAGGGTTCTTCTTTCTTTCTGAATTATGATGCACCCACCTCATCTGGAATCTCATAGCTTGAACTATGTTGTCTTTTTAGAACATATGCAATATCAGCAAGTCATGCTAAGACAACACGACTCATATTGGGAGCAAGATCAATTGTATAATCTGAAATTCCAAACTTAATACAATGATTGATACAAAACCCATTTTCATTCTGCTATAACTACAGAAACAGCAGTCTGCAGTCTGCAGTCTGCAGCCATCAGCATTGTCCAATAAGAGAGGAAAACAGATGAACTGTGGATTGAGCCCCTACTACAATACCTTCTTCCTGTGTTGGTAAGCATGCTTCCTCGTAACCGAAGCCAGAAGTCTGGAAATACAAGAATAGAACATTTCTTTACCTGCTGCTACAAGTCTTTAAAGTACAAGTTTCATGCAATGACAAGGGTTGTGATTCAAACTGAAAGCTTTGAAGACCATTAAACATTGAATTCCAATTGTAAGTCTGGGTAACAAAAAGGACAAGCACAATAAAGCTGAGATTGTGGTCAATTTCGCAAGCTCAATGTGTGACATACCCAGATACATGCAGGACCTTGTGGGTTATCAAGGATTCATGCTCCAACAAATAGTTTGCATTGGTTTATGTTTTCTCAAAATAGATAGTATTGGAATTCCAATATAAAATCTTGTTATTTGGGGTTTCACAATTTAGTTTTTGAATGATTGTATCCACATAATTACTTATGCAACTATGGAGTTATATATGATAAGAGGGCCTATGCTTATGTATGTAAATTTGAGTGTGAATGTTCATAAACTTCCAATTGTTTGATTCATTTTAGACAACAGTTATTCAGAAAAAGTGGGTATGGCAAAACATTAGATTTATCCTAATATGTATGAAATCACACTCAATGTTGCTTAATTTGTGTTGGTGGAAGTAGCAATGGGAACATAAAACACAAAAACTCATGCACTTTCAAGAGCAAAGGTCAAAAGGCATTTAGGTTTTAGTAGCTCAAGTGACAGAATGTCACAAGAACATTATCATGCTCATCATCATTAATTGGTGCAGGTGTGTAAACTTAACCACCATTTTAGATCCAGCTTGCAACTAATTACTTTGTGGACTACAGACAAGGATTAATACAAGTCACCACAAAACCACTCACAACCCAATTAAACTACACAAATCTAATCGAATGTCCCAACTCCCTAAAGCAATGTTATCCCAATTTGGTTACTTACCCTATGCATATGATATTATTCCACACCTAAAACATGGTTTGTCTTTTGTTAATAATGTTGCACCAACTTGGGCAATGATCATTGTTCTTAAACAAAACTTTGTGTGAAATGTAATCCAGTAAGCAGTTCATCAATCACAACATTTTATATCAAACATATTCATTTTACAGTATGCGACAAAACAAGACTTGAGACTATGATTAACCTTGTAGAAAAAATATAATGGGATTACATGCAAATGATCACCTAATCACTCCTACCATTGACCCACCAAAAGAATATTCATGCTTAGATCATGATTTCTTAGAATGAACACATAATGATGGCAAAAATGTCTCCATTTTGTACAGGATTCCCTCTTTTGCTTCTGCAATTAACCCGGCTCTAAAATACTTAGAGAATAGCCAAACTAGAAATTATGCCTCTGCTGTACTACAGACTTTCCTTGTACTCAGATGGAGGTCTGAATGAAGAATCTTGACTGATCTTTTGTTGGTTTTTTCAGAACCCATGATGAGCATTAACCACAGTCCACGAAGAGCTCAATAGAGTTTTGGAAAGATGAAAGATGAAAGCAAAATTTGTAGACATGAAGACTTGAACCAATTGACTCACTGAATTGACAAATCAATGTCATCTTATCCTTGTCCTCACCCATCAGTAAGCTGGTGAGTTGCCTACATTTCTGGCAAACAAGGTCCAAAGAGTCACTGGAGATAAGTGCAAGTTAGCAATGTCCGTAATTGGACATTCTTAGCAGAGTTCATTTTCTGCAGCTGTTTAAAGAACATATGAGCCAGATGGCTTTCCAGGAAGTGATGATAAAATTGGATGCAGACCAGATCACTACTCACTCCATTTATGTGTTCAGAATCACTTGTCAATATACCACCCATTACAATATCATCATTGTGGTGGTGTAAATTTTGCTTCTGATGATGGTTGATTAGGTTTCAGAGGGGGCAGAGAATTTTGCTCTAGAGCCCTTCGATTTTAGAGGGCATTGTTTCCAATCCACCAGCAACTTGTAGAAAGTGTGGCACCCTTAGATGTTGGTTCATGATTTCTACTGATGCAGAATGCAGACTTGGTTGGGATTAACAAGAACATGGGAGAAACTTGATTTAGTGATATATGGCCATCTTTGAATGCAGGTTTTAAAAAGTAAGTGTCTGACTCAGTTAGGCTATGCTATGCTTCATTTCACATTTTGGTGTTGGAAATCATGTATGCAGCACATGGGACTTCTTTAGTGTTGTGCATCCTCTGCAGGTACATGCCATTCAGTGGAGATGCATGGATGTGGGACTTGAAATGTCTTTCAAAAATGACCACAGTAAAGACAGAAAATGCAGAGGACTGAATTTTAATTATGTCTCCAGGTAGAAGCCTGTGCATTCACATACTGAGCCATATCAGAATCATAGCTCATTCTCTTCTTTTCCTTCTTCACCTCTTCATGTGTAGCTCACACATGAAGTAGAGATCAAAGGGCATCAGATGAACTGCTTCCAAATGTCCATGCAACATCCTTTGTACATCTCCTTGTCTATGAAATGAACTCATAATGAACTGTAAAGAAGGAAGACCTGAGCTCTGATCTCTTCATCACCCACACATACGTAAAAATTGGTGATTACAATTACTCAACAGTTTTTTTTGGCAACCCACATTGCCAGTTTGCATGAAACTAGACTAGGCTTCCTTCTCACTTTCATTCACATACATGAAAAGCAATTCCATTCTGAAAATATCATGACACTTTCCTCTGTATGAAAACATTATAGAAAAAAGAAGTGATGATGCAAATAGCATGGTGGCGAAGGTCATTCAACATGCTAAGATTACTACTCCATCACCAGAATACAAGTGAGAATCCCATAGAAACAATGAATTCCACGTGTGATTATCCCATTGCCAACACCATACTTTCAGTAAGTTGTAATTTGGAACACTATAACATATCTGATCAACTGCAAGTAGCCATAGTGCATGTACTCAACTACTTGAATGTTAACCTGGAAAACAATCAAAATATGTGGCTCAAGTGCCTAAACTTATCTGGGGCAACATACATACTTCATCAAGAGGAGATTCACTGGTATGAACAAGCACCAATCATACAGGTCTCTTTCAACGTGGCAAAGTTTTGAAGATGGGTCAAGTCTAAGGACTCTCTCTACACAGAGTTTTGCTTCCAGATGGGAGCTTTGGAGCACATAACTTGTCCAATATAGAAATGGAGGTTGTGCACCAGTGATAGGAGAAACATCCATTCCAGCTACTGGATACCACCTACTACAAACCACCTGAAGCACCCAACCATTGAACACTACCAAGCCTGGATGCATTCATATACATCGAGGGAAATGATTTCCGGCAACATAGCCCCCAGACATTGACCTTTTTACATTTATATCAAACTGCCTGGGATTGTCCCTCAACACTTCAGCTGCCTCATGATTGAGTGGATCATCTGGATTAGGATCCTGCCATGCATCATCACATTTCTCACAATCACTAGATGAGCACTTATACCACATAGAGGTAGAGAACAAATTACCCTTGTGCAGAAAATAAATCCTCAGTGGAAAACCCCAACAAGTTGAAGGGCAATGCACCTCAACAAAGAGTTTGTGAAATAAGTCAGAGACAGAAATGGGAAACTTACCAGAAAAAGGTAAGTTAGACCATACAAGATGGAGTTGATACTAAGAACAGGCTTCCAGTCCTCCCGAAGAATGTTTAAACACACATTGCCCTCCAAATCTATGTTTGGGTGGTAAACCTGCACATGTGTCCATAGCCTGAACTTATTGGCAAATCCATCAATCCCAAGACGGTCTCCCACTTAACTTAAACAGACTTGCAAAGAACATTAATGCAAATCATAGTAAACACCTCTCAGCAAATGCAAAACAGCAAAACCAAAGTGGAACTATCAAACTCTCACAAGCAAGTTCTCTAATGAGAATTTACCTTGGTCTTGCATTTCACCTTTGGTGCCTCATGTGGGTACACCTGTGAAATCTGGAAACTGAACACAAACGTACCTCCTCTGCAATCCACAACCCAGTTAGAATTTAGAGACTGTACAGAAGGACATCCAATGAAGAAACAAAACCATCCAGATGCAAAAGCATCTGTCATGCATTACAAGATTCACTGTAGGTTGTTCTGAGGTATCAACTGTAATCCATATAAGAACCAAGTCAATTGATCTTTCTAAGCTCAACCAGGTGCAGCTCACCTACAAACAATGCTGCAACTACTATGATCAGATCAGTGCATATGCAGGTACACATATATCTCAAGAGAGCATGACTTCATGTTAGTACTAAGACTGGTATGAACACAAGTTCAGGGCCAACCCAATAAAGAGTCAAACTCAAAAGTGCTCTTGGTCTACAGAAAGTAAAGCATGGCCAGTAGGTTTATTCTTGTGCTCTTTCTATTTTATGGGTGTACATGCATGACAGCTGAACACCAAAAAACTGAATTCTCAATCCACCAAATGTATCAATCAGAGGACACAGAAACTGGTCATGTCAGGAGTTTGCAGGGAAAAAAAAGGAACTTTGTTTAGATGGCAAGGCTAGAAAAGAAGATGGACTTACTGGTAGTAGCCTTCATCAGGTCGAATTGTGATCTCAAAATTGAGAAGATTGTCCTTGCCATTTGGGAAGAATATTGTTGTTGTCTTTGCCAGATTCAACTCGCTAATATCTGCAACCGACATGAGCCAAATCTCATTTACATCACAATTTGCAAGAATCACCTGAAAAGAATCTCGTATCGGTTTCTATGCATGGCATTTACCATCAAGCACATCATGGGGATGAGTAGCTATGACCACGCCGAGTGCGAGAAACTGGAAACAGTAACAAGAGATGGGGAGAGCAGACAGAAGACCTTTCTGAAGTCGCAACTCGCCAGCGCTTTGTTTCTTGACAGGAGGCCGTCCATTGGCATTCTCAGCAGCTTCCCTTTGCTTTTGCTTCACACTGAATAGTTTGATCATTGTGAGCTCTCCAGTTCCTCCAACCCCTGCTCTTCACCACCACCACCCACAAACCCCGTCCATCAAAACCAGCCCCTCTACTATCTTACCACAGGAAAAGACAATCTGGACTTGCACACCAAAAGCACACACTCTGCAACAAAACTTGGGCCCCCACTCGTGATGCAAAATCCATCACAATCTACTCTCCATTCAGACCCCAGTCACCACCACCCTCCCAGATGCTGCACCATGGCAAGAAGGAGAATTGATGGGAGAAAAAATACACACAAAACAAAACACACCCCACCTTGCACACTCGATCCTCCTCCTTGTTCTACTTCAACGACTGAAAGAACACCTCTCCCAGAAAGCTATGCAAAATCTAGAGGAGAAGAAAGGGATTGAAGGATTGAAGGGATTGAAGGTTGTGGAGAAGTGGGGAAGAAGGAGACGTGAGACAAAAGAGAGACAGAAGAGAGGGAGGGGGAGAGAGAGAGAGAGAGAAGGGAAGCAGAGAGCAAGAGAAAAGGCCTGAAGCTCAAACCTGCACGCTAGGGCTTTGTGTGGCCATGGCCGGCAGACAGAAGAGAGAGAGAGAGAGGGAGGGAGGGAGAGAGAGAGAGGGCCTTGGCTGGGTCGCATCGGCAGTGTGCCATCGTGGGCAAAAGCGCTGTTCATCCATGGAGGCGGCGAAGAATTATTCTCCTCTGTGTTTTTTTTTTTTTTTTTGGTTTGCTTTTGCTGGATCCTGGGGGAAGTGGATTTGTAAGATGATTCTGATTCCGGGTCCCACAAAAGATAGAATAGAGATGTCGACGAACAAAGAAGATCCGCCCTGAAAGTTCCGCCGTCGCCTTCTCCAGCTCACGCATGCAGTGTGTACAAAAGCGATTTTTTTGGCAAAACGGATCTCCCGATTGATGACTCGGCAATGCCTTCAACATGAGGAGATGGGATAGTCGTCGATGCGTAGAAAGAAACAGAATCGAGTATTGTTCTTGGTCTAGTGTGAAGGAGCTCGAGCTTGTTTCAAGAAGAACAAGAGGAGGAGGGAAGAGAAGACTTTGTGGAGGAGAAAGAATAGGAGAGAAGTGAGGTGATGGGATCTCTGATTTGTGGCCACTGTATGCACTATGAACGAGGGGCATTACCAGGGCTGAGCAAAAGAAGCTACTGTGTGGATGGGGAAAATCAGTTCCTGGTGCTTTCGGTCTTGGAAAGCAGCCCAAATCTTTCCATTGCAAAAATTGGGCTATCCAAGGTAAGCTCCTCTCATTCTAATCTGATTTTCCACAGCGTCTGAAGTTTGTGTAGGCTTGATGAGTAGAGTAACTTCCCAAAATGTTTCAAACACTGTTAGTTCTCAGAAACATTGAAAGATCTCAAGGAGCTCAGAAAGCTGAATGTTGACTTGAGCTTCTTCTCATGGCTCCTACAATTGCATTTGTTCTCAATCTGGCATGAAATTAGGTTTTCTCAAAGATTTCTCTCTGGGCTGTAATTTGTTTGATAATTTGGAATCAGGTACAAAAGCAGGAGAATGGATTGGGGCTAAAGAGAGTTTTCTGATTTCAGCAGAAGGGATGATGCAATGGCAGGCCTACTTGGTGCAATTGTGAAACAATATGCTATTATATGCATGCCTACATGGGTACCACTACTGCAAACTCAGGATGTCACTGGACTTTTGGGTCCCTTTCCGTGGATGAAAGTGAAAGTGATGCTATAGGCCATGGAAGCTGATGCCATTGTCAGAAACAAGTCAATCCCAGTTGAAAGTGTTCCATACTTCTGGCTTTCAAGATAGCTGTACATCCTGATCTCAAATCCTCCATTGATGCTGGTGGTCAGTTTTTCCTTTCCACCTCCTTCAGAACAATCAAACTTTGTAATCCAAGGTTTCCAAATTTCTATAGGGGCTAGGAGGTTTTGGGTCAAGGTCCAGAATAGTTTACTTCTTCCTTAAGAGAGGATAATTTCTCAGTATGAATATCAATTGGAGGATTGTACCCTTTCCAGTGGTTCATTGCTGCTCTCAAGGCATTCAGGAACCACGATTACTTTTGTTTGAAAAGGCTGGTGGGATGCTTACCTTCAAAGTCTGATCAACAGTACATGCATAAGACGTGGGCAACATATGAGAAGGGTGACTTTATAGTGAACTATGCCAAGGAACCCAGCTTGAAAAAATATGGTCAGCTAGCTTTTACAGCTTTCCTCCAGGAATCTCTGAATGCTATACAAACCTTGAAATTTAGAACGATTCTTTGCAGGTTTTCAGAGCTGCATTGATCTATGTGGATCAGTTGAACAACTTTAGGTGATGCCTCTTTGTGCACTAGGGCTAAATCAGATTAATATCCTAACTTGCTCCTATGTGTTTTGGTTGCAGTGTTATTGGCTTCAACAGGTGCATGCAAAAGACATTGTCTTGAAGAAAAGAAGTGCAACTTTCAGTGCTTCGTAACGCACCACTGCATGTGCATGACAGTATCAGATGCTTTGTCGGTAAGTTTTCAGTGTCTTTGACAGCTGCTCCATGAAGACAACAATGCATATTGTTCAGCTCTGAGTTGTTAATTCAAAAACCACAAGTTGAGCTAATCAGTTCCATCATACACATATGCCTGTTAGTCAGGAACGCCATTTTGAACTTGGATTCATGAGCATGCTGCCTCTTTTGCTCACCCATTCAGATTTTTTCAAATTTTTTTCAATTCCCTTCTGTCAAACACATGGTTTTGATATACAGATATATATTGTAACATCCAACTGCAAAGTGCTGAAGACAAAGCCAGTACCATGATGTTCTAAACATTCATTGATATGTTGGATGATCCATGTCCATGGTGTGCATAATTTGTCAATGGGTCATGGCTGGGATTGATGCATTTCAGGTGTGCATGATTTGTCAATGGGTTGTGGCTGCCATTGATGCATTTCAGAGGGATGTGCTTTGATCATATCTGACAATTTTGCTGCCAGATAAGTTTGCTACTGTCTAGCTTAAAAGGTTCGGTCAAATGCAAACAGTTGCAATCTGATCTAGTTTCAATTCTCAATAAAATCGCCAACATTGAAACATCTTAGTAGCAGAAATGCATTGTTATGAGATACAGGTACTTAGCATAATAAGTATGCCCATTGTGTGTAGCTCAATGGACCATATTAGCTAATAAAATTTATTTGTTTTCTTGAGCTGTTCCTAAACCAACATTAGGCATGGAACAAATTGCAATTGCCTTTTCTGAAATAGATTAATTTGATGAGCTGAAAAAAACAGAAGGGAAAAAGAAGGGTTTATGTGAATTTAACAAGATGCCACCAAAAACCCATCAACCACTTGAATGCCAATCTTATTGGTTCCATAAGTTACACTACTTATATGTTTAACAATGTTTTTTTAACTAGCATTGCACAATATCCTATGATCACATAACAATTTACCAACAATTGGTCTTGTACCAAAGGTTGATTGGATTTATGCACAAGAGATTTCTTCAATTTCCTTGACATTCTACCCTTTTCTTCAATTTTCCCTTTGTTTTCTGTCTCAGGTTGGTTTTGATTTTGGCTTCAGATGGAGCTCTTCTGGTTTTCCTAAGTTTTAATACTTGGAAAGTTGGCCTTCTTTGGGGCAACCATTTTCTATGTGGAAATTGATTAGGTTGAAACCTTTGTTCTACTCTACCAACCACACTTTTGTGAGATGCTAGCCAACGAGGAAGCTTTGATTTTGACCCTATCATATCCCCCACCAACATCTCATCTGAAACATGAAGCTTGTCCTTGACAAACATCAAAGCCCGCCTCAATGCCCAGTCATCCAAGTTAACTCGCTGATTTGCAAAGAGGCGCATAACATATGAAAATTCCTCAAACTCAAATTTGCCCATACTCTACATTGAAAATTCCAAAAATAGAATCAAAATTTGTAAATTTTTTGACATCAATTCAAATCACACTCATCTATAATGTGCAATCTTTTTGGTTTTCCCAAGGTATACAACCATGTCCAAATTTCACCCCATCATAATACAAAAAAGCAAATATGTATGTGTCACCCACTTGAATGTAACCATTAAAGGGATGATTGTTAATGAGGAAGGCATAATTTAGTGAAATTTGGGCTTGACTTCTTGGTTAATGCAATTTTAAGTTTTGGTCTATATTCATTCCTTGTGGTATTACCAAAGTAGACATAAATACCAGTGAGTATATGTAACTACTGTTGTTAACTTGGTTTTGATTTTGGTCTAAATCTATAGGTTTAATGAGGAACTTTCAAGAACCCATAAATAAGCAAGCAAATGGGAAATTTTGTACCTTGACAAAATGTCGAATTTTCTTTATTAAAATCAATTCTTGCCTTGTGGGATGTCGACCTTCATAGTGGATCATAACAATAAGAAGTTCAAACCAAGGATATCGCAACAACACTTGTCGAAATTCATTCATTCTTTTCCCATATGCACTTAAGTTGTATTCAGCATTTTTAGCCCCTAGAATACTTGAGCTCTACATAAATATCTAAACAACACATAAATCCCTCAACAAAAAGTTTTCAAGTGAGCACACCACATATATCATCAAATTGATGATCAATAGAATCTTCTAAGCATCAATTGTCACATTTTATACAATGTGTATTAAGAAAATGCACCTATACATAACTTTGCTATGACACAAGAAGTTGACAAAACAAGATCAATATTGAAATCTCAAATCTAGTAACATGAATTCCAATCTCAAAATTTGAAAATTCATAAGATTCTCTACCTTCATACTCTATTTCCATGTCCAATTACCAACAAAACTCCATAAATTGTTAACATCTCAATAATCTTAAAGTTGTTTCAAGGAATAATATACAACAATGCATGTCATTTATGTACACATCTCTGACTTGATGGTGGACATTTGTCCAAATCCTAAGCAAATAAGTGAATTCAATTGAGACAATATTGTTATTATTGATCTCTCAATTGATGAATGATGGACACCTGTAAACGGCAAAATTCATCAAAATATATATATGCACGAGTAGAGTTAAGTCCATCAATGACGCCTTTTACATGAGTGTTGCATTTTGCTTGAGTTCTTTTGAAATTTGTGCCCTTTTTAAGAGCAGTAGCTAGTTGCTCCATGATTTTTTTCTCACAAGCTTTTGGTGGCAAGCCACACATTACATTTTTGGTCTTGCCTTTGGCAAATAATTGTCTGTGACATTGTGTAAGAAAGTATAGTAAGATACTTGCTCATGCATTGAAATAGAAAATCCTGTTTATTTTCAAAAAATTGAGTTATATTAGGTACATATTTCTAAGACAAACTAGAAAGGTATTATACATTATTTTATTATGGTAGCTTTTCTAATGAATCAAATTCAAGACTGTTGTGGTTCTTGTTAATAAAATGACTACCATGTTATGTAATTATATCACTTGTCAATTGAATTTTGTTAATCCAAGATGTGTTACCTCCTTGTTTGTGAACGTTTTGCCTCATTATAGTATGCTGAGAGAATTGTTGCATTTGTGGCAAGTTGAGTTTGAAGATTGAATATGGGGCATGAGCACAGATATGGAGGTATAACACATGATTCAAAAGACAAGACCTTGTTCTCATCATTGATGTATTCAGCGAACCCAAACTCCTTAAGAAAGAACTTCCCTTTACTGCAGTGCACAAGACTCGTTCAAATTAGTTCATAAACATGTAGGAAATATTAAAAATTAACACACTACCATAAATACTCTAAGGGTTTCTATTTTCCATGGTTTATGCAACATAAGTCATGATATTACTGTCATTATTATGATTATGGACTTGCTTTCCTTCTAGATTGTAGGATGTGTAATTTGTGTTTTGAAGTACATGATTGAAACAGAAAACAATGGAAATAATAATGATCTATGTTTTTCAAAGAAAAATATGTTCAATTTAATCTAGATAATCATAATTTTGTTTTACTTTTTGTACGTTATCCACCAAGATGCCTAAAATTAGGCCTCGAAAATGTGTTAATATTACATGTGATGTATGGAATTAGTCAAGTATGGTATTCTATGACTAGGTAGTGAATTAGGTGGAATTTTCTACAAACTACATGTTGCACTATATGAGGTGCTCAAGCTTCCAATATTTACATAAGAGTATGAACAAAGTTGTATAGATGAATGCCCTTTGTGATTAATATTTGGCAATGATCTTACCGACAAGCCACAAGGCGTCGATGAGATGTAAGAAGTTCTTCATTTAGTATCACAGAGCCATTAGCATATGGTGCTTCTGTTTGTGAAAAACTGGGTTTACACCAGCTTTCACCCTGAAAAATACCAAGCCTGAGCTTCAATGGTAAAACGGTGGTGTCTTCTCGGGGAGGTTCTTCATCTTCAACATCAATTTCTTGAATGTCCATATGTGGTGTTTTGAAAAATTGATATGCTTTGGGAAGCAATGATCGATCTCGTTTTAAATCAATGACCCCTATGTCACCACAATCAGGTACTTCATCAAATGGACTCACATAAAAGCAATATCCACATGTAAATGTTAAAATTGGAATTTAATAGTGTCTTAAAGAGTTGAAAATGTACAACATTTCAGAGACAACATACCCATAATCCAACACAAGAAACATGTACCTTGAGGCTTGTAAGGGAAGAGATGCGGAGGAAGTGAAGGACCAGGTTCTTCCAATAGACTACGCTTAAATTGTTTAATGACACCTTCTTTAGACCACGGATCAAGTTTTCGAGTTTGAATAGCTTCGTATTCCAGTACTTTTTGTCCCATATTCTCCACTGTCAGAATAGTAGCTCCAAGTTGTTTTCCATCATACTCTTTTGCTTCATGATTAGTTTCTTTCTTCACATCTGCATTCCAAGGAAAATTGTTATTTAGTCACTGGAGAGTCAGAGGCCACATAATATATCCTCATAACTAATTACTTCATGGGGGAAAAAATAGTGCTGTCATTCTCTCTATGTGAGAGATCTCATCTTTCTACACTCACCCATAAATGGCTGACCCAATTTCCTTGGCCTGAAATTAAATCTAAATATCCAAAGCTGGTTTCATGTTTTACAACATCGAATCCACAAATAGTGGTAGTAGTATTAATTGGTTTATAATTTGCGATCAACAAAATATCTTGTTCAAGTGTCTTCTCCGAAGAGGTTATGGAATCTGATAAAAAAATGGACTTGTTAGGGGTTTTTTTGTGGCAATTTTTTGTTGGTTGGCAACAAAAAAAATTGGAAGATTTTTGACACTGTCTTTGGTGTATATTTCTACTAATTTTGCTAAAAAGGAAAAAATTCGTCAAACTTTCAAAACCACAAGATTGAGAAAAAAGACCATGATTAGGATAACCTAATATTTCATTCCAGCAAATTCAATTCTCCATTTCCTTTCAGAACTAGCTAACTCAGGAGTCACCGCCCTTAATGGCTAGCTTCTCCATCTAGTTATTGAAACCAAGGTTATTAAGTGTCATTTATGAAGAAATAGACATTGCTGAAAATAATGCATATAATTCACTTGTCAATTTGGTTAGCAAGACAACTGTAAATGACTTTCATGCAAACTTCAGCACTTCATACATCAAACACCTAATCATAAGATACAACTCTGTAACACTCGTCCACAAAGAGGTAACATCCAATTGGAGAAATTATGAATTGCTTCACCTTGTAATTCTTCTTGTGGGGAGCTCATTGTTGTACTTTGTGAATCAGTTTTGATTATGTTTTGATCTTCACTTTGACCTAATTTATTTGTCTCAGCCATGCGGAGAGGTTCAGAGTAATCAAAATATTGTCCCTCTTGTTGTGTCTGTCCACCCATAGTGTGCTCATCAATCATCATATCACACATGGTTGGTTAGTTTGTGCTTGCACTCAAGATCTGGATGATGTGAAGCACTATTACCATAACTACATTCTAAAGAAAATATCTTGTGAGCTCATATGAAATCTCGAATTAAACGTGTGTGCATAGAAAGCAACATTTGGTGGCGTTCTCAAATATTTGACGAGAGGCTCACTAATTTCCGGTTCACATCATGTATATTTGAGATAAAATTGCACGGAATATTGCTATCATTGTGCAATAAAACAATTTAGTCTGTGAGAACCCAGATCGATTTTAACACCAATAATGCCTGATGTGGAACTTTCAAAGTGAAAAATAATTTAGTCTAAGGCACTTAGTGAACAGCATTTAGGTTTTGTCAAAAGAATTGAAGGTGATAATGTATGCAAGACACCCTTATGACCACTTTGCATCTATCTTCTAACATTGGATGGACTGCAAAATACACCCATGTTACATGCAGAAGCACTTCACATCTAGATACAAGGAAAGCAAGAAGGGAGATACTGATAGAAATGGACTTGTAGCAAGAGTCAAGCTCTTTTGCAATCTCCCACACTTTTATTACCCTTTCTTAGAGACACTTGACGGACCTGGTAGAACACTTTTGGGGGTAATGAGAAGTACCATATAAAAACATCAAGCATATTCGCATTTGATCATAGTGTTAGAAAATGATTCACAATGCCAAACAGGGCTGCTCATGCAAACACCTGATTTAAACACATCCAAATTTTTCAATGTATTAAGGATGAACTACATCCTGTAAGATTGCACAGTACCTGCCATGATTGCAGAAAGCCCTTACTTGAGTGCACAACTAGCAACAAAACTAAGAGTTTTTGAATGAGACCGTGGCCATGTTTCATTTGCTGCATGCAAATGAATTAATTTATGTTTTAATGGTTCCAATCAGTGAATTATTTTTTTGGGCGAATTTTGGTACTGTGATGACAAAAAAACATTCTAGTGCGAATTCTTCAAAGGTTTTTTTCCTAAAAAAATACATAGAGGTTGCCAGATTTTGAAGAGAAAAAAGGTTAGAAGTAGCCAGATTTAGAAAGTTAGTCCCTGTAGGCTGTCAGAACTAGGAAGGACTCCCAAAATTGTCTCCTGTCCTATTTGACATCTAGCCAACTTTTACTCATTCCTCTGGTGGATGATCTCCAGGCCACCTACTTGACTGAATTGGGAAAAAAATCCCCTGGTTCCAATTGTGGGCTATCAATCAAATTTCCACTTCCTATCAAGCATAGTGAGATAGTATAGGGTTATCCATATTAATTAGTAGGGGAGTTGCCTTCAGCAGAATTTTATTTGCACTTAAGTCTCTTTGATTGGCTATCACAATAATTATGAAACTTTGTAGACTACCTGGTAAATAAGTATTCACTAAAACATAGAATTATATAATTCCCGACATTCGCCCAGCTTTATAGGTTCCAACAGGACAATGTTGGGTAAAGCATATGGGACAAAGTGGGGTGCTATTGGAAACATGTTGGGAAACACATTGAGAACTTGAGAAACATGTTGGGAACACTTGCAAACCTGATGGAAACACACTGCGAACCAAAAGAACCCCAAAAATCCAACAGCCTCCTCCAAAAGACAAAAAAATTGTTTGTTGGGTGCATGCCACAATTCCTCATTAGCTGTGTACTATTTCTATTCCCAACTATGTTCATCACCTATTTTGGCTAATGTTACCCTTATCTCTAGTAAGTTCACTAAATAACAAAGATTATGGTTGCCAAAAGGGATGTCTTTAGGCTAGGGACATGTTGAAACTAGTGTTGAGTGGGTATGTCCATTTGAACATACCTAGCTACACCGGTTTTCGTAATTAATGTTAATACCAAATTAATGTTAGTTCCCATTTAATGTTATTAACATTAATAGAAGAATGGGGGATCTTGGGAAGAGAAGGCAGCTGCACTGCTACAGTTCGTTGTAAGGGTTGCAAACTGCAGAGTGGTGCAGTTAATACCAAATTAATGTAGTTCCCATTTAATGTTATTAACATTAATGGAGGAATGGGAGATCTTGGGACGAGAAGGCAGCTGCACTGCTATAGCTCGCTGTAAGGGTTGCAAACTGCAGAGTGGCGCCAGCTGGCATTTACGTATGTTCAGATATTTTCGAACACTTATTCTTCAACGATAGTCCCATACCTCTGTTGTTTCCCAGCTCCTTTTCGCTTCGAAAGCGTTCTCTTCGCCATGTCTGCACCGTCGAACTTTCAATCTTCACGGGATATACAACGTGGAGCAGTACGTTTGTTGATGTTTTCCCCGTCTCCCATTGTTCGTGCATTTGCTCGTCAACATCAGGCTGCCGATGACGAAAAGGAGCCACCCAAACCATTGGACCCGAATGGCGCAGCCAATGACGTGATAATTGTTGCGAACAATGATCGCGTCATCGTTGGCGAATAGCTCGCCGACAATCCTTGTGCTCTGGGAAAGAGAAAGCGTCCTACTGCAGTCACAACTCAGCAAACTCGCATTAGAGTTATTGAGTGGATGATCAATGACAACGAAGCGAACGAGGAGAAAGGACTGCACGCATGAACAGTCAAGGCGTTCCCCAAGCATTTTCAAGGGACGACATCCGCGACGATCATGAAGTCGTCACGCTGGTGGGAAAAACGCGCTACTATTCTATAGATCCGTGACGATCATGACAACATGGTATCCTGCAACTCTGCGCAGCCGGGGAAAACCAAGAAGGTGCTCACAAAAGCTGCCCCTGGTCGAAGACCAAAGCGGGCTCCATGGGTCGACTGGTTGTATCCTCTCATTATCGATGAATTTGACTGCTATCGCAAAATGGGCGTGAAGTTCAGTCCGAAGCTACTGGTTTGCCTCGCGAAGGACATCCTGGTAGAGATGAATCATCCTAATTTCCCTCCCAACCTACAGCACAAGGGCACCACTATCATTGATCGCATCGATATAAGATGGATTCAGCGTTTTCAGACGGTCAATAATATCGTCGGTCGAGCTCAAACTGGCAAGTTGATGTTGAGCCCTACTCGTTAGCAGCATATCGACAAGCAAATCGCATTCCATCTCGGACAGCTTGCGAGAAAATTTCGTGCTGGTACGCTCGATGAGAACTTGGTTGAGAACATCGATGAAACGCATTGCAAGGTCAACTTGGACAACGATAAGACACTGGGATTTCGCGGTGACAATGATGTCAAGTACGCTGATGTAGTATCCGGCAGCATGGGAATGACGCTGATGATTCGGCTAACGGGCGGGCCACATGCAAGAATCTGTAATCCATGTGTCATTTTCCAAAACGCCAACGAAAGCTATCCTATTCGTGGAGTACCCGATGACATCCCTAGAGTCTGCTATAGGACAACCAAGAAGGGTTTCATCACGCAGAAGTTGTGGGCGCAATACCTCCAAGAACCACATGCTCACTACCGCGGACATGCAGCCGATCGGTCCAAGCAAAGAATGATATTTGTGGACAACTTCAACGGCCATCACTATGACGGTAATGGGAACATGCACGCAGCATTCGAGTCGAGCAATGCCACTCTTTGCTACTTGGTGGCTGCCGCGACCGACAAGATTTAGCCGTGCGATTCGTTCGTGATCTCGAAGATCAAGGATGCCTGGATGGAGATTTGGGACGACTATAAGTTTAAAGCCATCAAGGATGGCCTCTGGCGTGAAGGATTTGGCGCGTTGCAAAATCCCAAAAAACCGTTTTTTTGCGCATGGCTACCGAAGCAGTTCGTCGGGTAAATGAGCAGCGCGATCAAACTGGCCTGACTTACGCCCGTAAGGCAATGATTCGCTGCGGGCTGTCCCTCGACATCATAGGAGAATGGCATGAAAAACAATTCAATCGCGATCTTCAAATCGTCATTGAAAAACATCGTCAACATTTCAAAGGTCTTGCTGTACCGGATCTGGATCCGCATGATGACGACACCCCGTTGCACGATTAAACCTCAGCAGACTGCCTCCGCCACGTTTCGCGTGATCAGGCGCTTCATCCTCTGTAACATCACAACAATAAATATTAATGTAAAACTGTAGCAGTTTTGTAGCCGCGTGGCAAGCCACTCCATTCGCAATTATACATCATTTGGCAACCAAATACAGTGTTCTCTTATTAACATTAATTAGGTATCGATTTAAATAATGTTATTAACATTATTTAGATTACGCATGTATTAATGTTAACGCGTTATTAAGGTTATTAACATTAATAACGGAAAGCGATGTGTAAAAACACTGTTCGCAAATAATGTGAGTAACATTAATTACGGAAACCGGTGTAGACAAATAGACTTACTGGTATTCAAATATTTTGAATTTTTACATATTAGTTTGATATGAGTCTAGATTAGGATTAATTTCAAGTTGGTATCAATTATAATTGTCAAAAAAATTACAAAGCATGGATATGAACATGAACATTGAAACATTACATATAAAATGGTTAAATATATGTTCACAAGTAAATCAAAAGTTGTTAAATCAACTTTTTCAAATTACAACGTCAATTTAAGTGTTCTCATTATAACTTTGTCAAATACATAACCTTGTTATAAAAATCATAACGATCTAGTTCATGACACATCTGCGTAAGTAAAAGATCAAACCATTGATTCATCCTATGCCTTCCCATTTGACATCTCAAACTCAAAAAACAGTTAATCATTTATATAAATTATTTTTTTCATAACAACCATCATTCTTCATATCCCTTCATAAACATGAAATAATCCATTTAACATTTTGAGGAAGTGCTACTTCTACACATAGCCTGTAACTTTTCATCCTTCCACTCAAACTCATAAGAACCAAACTTACTGGTATCCATACCTGGACATAGGTAAGAACTGATGGGACCTAGGTAAGAATAGGAGCTGCTCTCAAGAAAAGATTATGAATATCATCAACGTGTGCAGTGATAATTTAAATGGATCTTGGTGATGAACCATGGTATCTAAGCCACGATACGATCAAATCCTATACCAAGAGAGTAAGGGGTTGACTTACCAAGGTACATATCCTGACCAACCATACATATAGTAACCAGTAGCAGACCTACATTGGTTCAAACATCATAGAATGTCACTCCCTTGTAGATTTTTTTTCACTTTTACAATTAAAAAAAACTAGTTTATCTTTCTGGTGCAAACGTACCATGCACCTGATGTGGTCCCCAGCACTCTCTCAAGTTGCCTAATGTGGTAGATCCAAGTTGTCCGGAGCATGCCAATGTTACTAATTTTTTCTTTGGGTCCCAACACTCCCCATGTTTTGCCCTACCTCTTGGCATGTTGGGCAATGCATGCTTTTTTTTCTTTTCATGCACTAGCACTTTCACATGCGCAAATTACAAGCGAAGAGCACTAGGGGGCATCAAAGTTTTTCTTGGTCAAGCACAGCACTCCCAGCGTGCTGCCCGATGCTCCAGTGTGGTATGGGGACTTCCTGATGCTATCTGAACTTCTCGACGTGCTGCCCGATGCTCCAGTGTGGTATGGGGACTTCCTGATGCTATCTGAACTTCTCGACATGCTGCCCGACACTTCCTGGTGCTATTTGATGCTCCCCGAGCTCTCGGTGTGCTGCTTCGCATTAATCAGCACTCCTAGCACTCCCAACATGCTGCATAGTGCTTCTTCTTGCTCCCAATATTCTCCCCTCATGGTAGAGGTCACCCTTTTGTAGTGAGGACTGTTTAACGCAGATTTGTTGTCGAGTTCCATAGCTTTATCAAACATTGTTTTTTTGCCTTTGGTTTTGACTCTGAGGCCAATAGATAATCACAAGACCATGCCTGGCTGGCCTACTTGGTTTTATCAGACCTTTTGTTGTTGCTTGCACAAGATAATTAGCCTCTGACATGGTCTCTCTTCTCAAAGACTTGAGAAGAAAGACATCATCATTTTAAGATAGCTACCCTTTTGATGTAGATGTTTGAATATTGAACCTTAGCTGAGGTTGAATATATCATTGTCTTGTCTTATTTTTCGTTATAAGTTATATTTATAAAAAAGAGGATACTATTCCTAATGGATTTTTTATTTATTTTTTAGTTCAATGATTTTAACATAAAGTTATCTACCTAGCAGACGTACTTGCTCTTGATGAAGGCAAGGTTCAAGTAGTCAAAAATGTTTGCAAGTTTGGCCTCTTGTTTTTATTTTTGCAGAGGTTGGTTAGCGATCTTTTGGAGATCATAATCTAAATGATTTCTATATCAACTTCTTCTACCTATATGCCACAGTTGAAGCACGAAAAGGAGAATTTGGTGTGTTTTTAGTCAGTAATGGAATCAATTGTCGTTATCATCGTAAAATAAAAGCACTTCGTTTTGCTCATTTATAAGGACTCAATTTTATGTCTAAACATCATATGCTAGCAGATGTTGTCAACATCATTGGTATTCAAGATATTGTTTTTGAAGAAATAGATAAATAAGACTTTACACAAATCCCAATCTTTATCAAGCCAAAAAATAGCTTAAGGATGGACTTGGGGGAGATAATTTATATAAAAAAAGATTTGTTATTTTAAAATTTATTGCAAAAATATATCATTCCCTTTATGATTTTAATTATAGTGTGGGAGGATATTTAAAATAACTCGTACCACGATTGTTATGTCTTTTGGGCACTAAATTGCAAACAAAAACAACTATACTACAGACACCGTGTAAAATCTATAATGACCTGAATTCAACTTTCAGCCCAAATGTAGCACAAATACTTTAAAAAAATAAAAAAATTGTGTAGGATATGAAAAAAGAGGAGCCATATGATGATAACTATCATGTACAGTTCCAATGAAAGGGGAGAACCATGTATTATGGATACCTTTAGATTGCTTTGAAGGGCAACACTAAAATAATTTTTATTTAATCTCATTCTATTACATGAAATCCATCGTTAAACAATTATTTGGTTATGCTATTTTAGATTTTGCTTTAACATAAGGTATTGTTTTGTTTGCCTTAATGATGGCATTTTTATTTTATTTTATTTTTTTGTGTCAATATTTTGAAAAGAATTAATATAGTTTTGTTGCACCCTATTTGCAAAGCAAAGAAAGTTGTGCTCTGCCCTTCATGGGCATAAGGCTACGTTCAAATAATCTATATTTTTATTTTTCAAATAAAATAAGCACCTTAGGATCAAATTGTTCGTACTTTCGAGCCCTTCACTTGTCACCAAGAGCTTACACATTTAAAAAACTAATAAAAAAAAAAGAGGATATTTAACCTTTCCAACTGCTTTGATAACAGAGCTCTAAAGGCTCATTTAGAAAGAAAGATGCAAAGCACAATAAATTTCTTGATCCTCCAAATCAAAACTTACCATTCCAAAGCTACAATTTGCACTGCTATGCAAGAATGGGGAAATCCTGAAGATCCACAGACATCTCTGGGAAGCCTGGACTAGCAACCGTGGGTAAGATGTTCTCAAGCAATCTCAATGTCTGAAACTCATGTTATCATTATCTGGAAGGGGGTTTGAAAGGTTAATAGTAGAGAACCGTAACTAAATGTCAAGGAACAGTCATTTCATAACTTAGGGACTGGAGGAAAGGGGACATGGCAGCCTATATCAAACAAGTGACCAGTAGCAACAGACTCTACTGTGGATTTTCTTTTCCACGTCAAACTGATCAAGTCAGCCGGGGGAGCAAGTCCTATCCATAGTGATAGCCTCTTTGCAGTAAGTCCAGCAACATCATGATGTAATATTTCATGCATAGGTTTGGCGGAGATTCATGAATGTTGAGATATTTGCTAAGAATGATAATATGTCAGGAAAATTATTTGTTGACTCAAACTGCATGCATGTTAAAAATTTGCATGTTATCATGTTTTATGGGGTTTCTTAACAAAAATCCATTAATACCTAGTTCCTTAAATACCCACTACACATTTTCAACATGAAGTTGGGGATGAAAATAAATCAAAAATTCAAAAATATGTCCCGCATATGTAGATTCATTTCTTTGAAGAAGCTTATATATGTCTCTTTTCTAAATGTTAATCAATCATCATCCAAATATTAAAACATCCAAATCACTATCTAGGTTAGGAAATGTTTGGACAAGGCCTTTTTGTCATACTTCACACAACATGTCAAGGTTTTTGGTTTTGGTTCTTTAGGAAGGTGGTGAGTTGCTCAAGAATTTATGGTTGATGCATTTGCTCATTACCTTTTACTTAACACATTGCCAAAAAGGCTTAATGTCTAAGGGTTAGACCACATTTTGACCACTATAAGGATCAATTGTGGTGACAATTAGAACACATGACTCGGCACTTGCCAAACATAGGACTATGCCAATAATTTTTTTTGAATTTAATATATTACATGGAAAATAAAGATATGATTCAATAAGTTTTTTTTGTTTCAATTTCATGAGTAGCACAAAAGTGCACATTAATCCATGGGATGGTTAATTGATTTGGAAGAGAAAAACTTGAAATTAAAAATATAATGTTATGGAATGTTCAAGGGCATTTGGAGATAACTTTTCAAATGCCACCGATTTCAACATCTACAAGCAGAATTCTTGTGAGTGGGTTGCCGCGGTGAGCACCAAGCAAGGAAATTTTGTGTGCATATACCTGGATTTGATTGCAGAATTTCAAACAATTAACCATGAGATGTTTAATTGGGTTGATGTGTTGAGACTTTTTTCCTACATCTCAAGGAAACACTAAAAACTTAGTGTAGGGCTGCACACTTTACCCAGTGTGAAGACCTGCTCTGATTTTTCCTTGGTTTTTCAGTGATACGTGGCAGGTAAGGTGCAAATAACAAAAAGTATAGAGGCTGATTTCAAAAAAGGAACACCTGCTGGAGAGGGCATTCCATTTTTTGAAGTGCATTGCAAACAGCAGAGGGAGAAATACACTAAGTACAGTGCCCTCCAATTATACTACAAAAATTGGAGCAGGTCTTGATGCTACTTGGGACATTGCATGAAGGGACCATGCATTTAAAGAACTGCTATCAAGGGCCATACTAAACTACAACTTCTGTCGTGGTTACTCATGGTATGCTTTAAGAAAATTTATTGCAAGTAAAAGCTAGAAACGGTTCCAAATTCAAGAGAGGGCAGAAACTAAACCTGTTATGCTCAGATGTTTCTTTTTTCAATTTGTGGTTTTAAATTGTTTGCAAAATTTTCCAAAATTAGTCAAAATTTTAATTCTGTTTGAAATACCCAAAATTTCGAATTTTTTTGTTGTCACCAGGTGGCGAAAATTCACCAAAAGAAAAGAAAAAGAACATTAACTCTGGCCACCATGCTACTTAGAGTATTTGAAGTACTAACAAACGCATACAGTACCAACTTGGGAAAATGTTTTGTGTACATCAAAGCCCTCAGCCACGGGCTTTACCAGAATAAGGGCCCATGCCCAGTGTGGCCCACAGCTTGACTGGACATGGGGACATTCTCCAAAATCATTTCCCCTGATATCAACAGGTACCTGCCCAGGATCCCAGGAAAAATGAAAAAAGTGGGTAACATGCCCTCCAATTACACTACAAAAATTGCAGCAGCTCTTTAGTCTTTCCATACCCTCATACACGCAAAATTGCTGGGCTGCATGCACGAATGGTGAGCATGTCAATCATATTGTCAGAAGTTTTGGCTGGGACTTATTAAATGGAGGGAAAACAGAAATATCTGGAGCTGTGTACTTAGGGACTTTAGATGATCCAGGTCAGCGCTCTTTTTTACTTTTAAAGGCAAAGAAAAAAATCTGGGTCGAGAGGAAGGCAAAGATTTGCAAACTGCCGAAAATTGTACCACCACATGGAGAGACGAACTGAGACCTGGCTTTGCCACCTGGAGAGCGGAGACGTCTCCTACGGGGGTCACAACTCCAGCTGACGTCAGGAGTGGTTAGGACTTCGGAGTGTGACACGAGGTAACAGTCCTAGATTGGTGTCTAGTCGACGTGTTGCTGGAGGATAGTCTGGACTCTGGACTCTGGACTCTCCAAATGCTGCTTCTGCTTCTGCGTCCCATGACAATAGGACAAGTTGAATTTCATGGCAAGTTGTATAGTCTGGTTCAGTACGGAAAAAGGAAACTACACAACTGAATAGAACTTACTTCGCAGCAGAAGCTTGGAGGAAAGGAAATTGTGAGCGTTGTTGGCGTCTTTTCAAGTCGTGGCATCACATGAATAGCTGCATTCCCTTCTCCAGATATTCTTGTTGTCCTGATTTTTTTGGCACCTGGCATGTGTGAAAGGAGGAGGGACCAAATGGAACTCTCCATTGATGTAAACATCGTGTCATACTTATTTTAGCAATTATGTGACCCAGCACCCCACCCATTCACCATCCATTGGTAACCATATATGACTCAGTGGTGGATGAATAACAACTTAATGACCTGTCAGATATTTCCCATTGTCGTTGGAGGGTGACTTAAATCCATAATCTTCTCTCCAGACACTGGAGGTCATCTTCCTTGTCTGGGCAGGTTCTTACATTTTGGTAAAACTCGGGCAGGTTTTTATCAATGTATTAAGAGGGCACCTTACTTGCTGAAACGCATAACGCCCACCTTCATGGGATTAACGCTTTTCGTTGCCGTGATACCGACGGGCACAAGTGTGTATCAAGGGGGAAAAAAAAAATTTGCGGCTATTTTGAGGTCACCGTTGGCTCCACCTGGGGGGTCCTTATTCCAGTAAAGCTAGCCAACTCAGGCATTACCCTACACATAAGGGCCTGTCAGTTTCTCTTCATGTGAAGAATAGGAGCTGACACCATCATCACAAACACCTGATACAACCTGCAGCAAAGGTGTTACCAAAATTTGACACTGCCCTCAGATGCCACCTCGGGCAGGTGTATCACTCTCATAACAACCCCCTTCCCCTTCTACATAATTACCAAGGTTGACACTTTGGTAACCTATCCTGCAAACCCTCTTCCTTCCCTCTTCCCCTACCTAGATTGCCACCTTCTTAAGTCATCCAAATGGGCATGTACCATAGGTAAGTACGTAGGGGAAGTGATTGCTATGTACGTAGGCACTCTGTGGCTTCTAGGCAGGTTGGAGTGCTAGTGAATAGCTAACCATCATAGTTAGCTACCGGACAGGAACTCAATGAAAAAAGTATTTCCTATCCACATATCATCCATCCTGCATGGTACGCTAGTGGGTGATGTTAGCTCTGGCCACTAATTAGTCACTAGGACTGATTAGAGACTCTTCAACTAATTTGGAGCGTAACAGAATGTACAGGAAATATCATCAGTGTGAATAGAGCTTTTCAATCGCATCGTGCCGATTTCGAATCACGTAAGCTCCGGAAGTGGGACCTCGTTTCCCGGGTGTCCTATTGGCTGATAATCTTGTTGGGCGGGGTCCCCGTTCCCACATCAGGTACAAATGCGGTTTCCTAGCAAGCGAAAAAGAAACGACAAAAAAGTGCAATCTTGGTAGTTTCGAGGTGTCATTCCGTGGTCATGTTACTAGAACCCGCCATATTTGAGGGTTACTTATAAGTTATATATTACACACACTGTTTTTTCGGTTTTTTTTAAATTTATGGGGGGGTCAATGAGGGCCCACTGAAATATCTACAAATGTTGTCACCTGCAATTTGTCATGCTGGTGTGTCGCCAATTGGCCTCTCGATTGCACTCCCGATCTTGTTGGGGGCTAGGGGCAAGTGGGAAGAAATTCATTCCAGGCGCTTGACTTCTTTTCTGTCGCTTTCTTTGGAATGGAAATTGGAGGGAACGCCGGAATGAACCACCCAACATCCGTTTGCAGCTGCGCTTGTTCGTACTCTGTTTTTTTTCTTCTCTAACTTACACAAAGCATCGCTTAAATCAACATTTGTTGTCTCAGAATTATGCAAAGTGTTCAGTCCTTGGAAATTCTCTTTGGAATTTAGCAAGAGATTCAGAACATTCCGACATGTGTTAACCGAATTTTTAACCTGGGCCAAATCAGAGATCACAAATAACTTGTCTGGTTTGAATCCAACAGGGACAGCAATACATACGGTTGCAAGCTTTTTTGAAAGCAATATTCCCAGAGCTAAATGAATCTTTGTAGGGACGGAAACTTGATTGTAAGTACTGGGGATTAGACGTGGATTGAGACGACATTTAGGCTCGAGGAGGTTGTGCGTGATGTGGAGTAGGTACTACCAAATCTTGTGTGTGAACGGCAGCATTTGTGATCCTTCCATGCATGTGGCATGGAGAAAGACGTCATCCATCTAGGAGGAGTACTGTGGTACATGCATGCTCATGTGGAGTCTGCACTGCTCTTATAAATTCAGCTACGGGCTCAGCTCCTTCTCAAACTCCTCTCTCTCTCTCTCTCTCTCTCTCTCTCTCTCCTAGCTTCTGTTGTGCAAGCCTACTGCTTGTCCCTCGTGTTTCTTCAGCTCCCAGCACCATTGGGAAACCATTTCCATTTCCATCTCGAATCTGGGCCAATGTCATGAACTAATTTAGGTGAGGTGATTGATTGTCATATGCCACATGTATGTGAGCAGTATTTCCAGCACAACGGTATACTGATCTGCATATCTAGGCCAGACTCGCCAGACTTTCTTCTTTTCTGGAAAATTTAGTCTAATTCTTTCTTCGCGTTTGAAGCTTGCCAATTCCTCGGATTAGATAGAATTGAAAATCTGAATTTTCCAGCCGCAACCCTGGTAGAGTGTTTTCTGTCTCTACAGAGAAGGGGCAGTGAAAAACTTCAAATGCTTGGACTGGGAATAGATTGCACAAACAAGAGAGAGCGTGCAAGCTGATCAGTAGGTAAGTCAGTTCCTTTGATAGCTCAAAGGAGGATTTTGGCAACCGTATATATGGACGTGTTGAGCAACAGGAGAGCATGGCACTACATAGTAGAAGTGATCGTAGCGGCGCCAGTGGAGAAAGTGTGGGAGATTGGCTCCGACTGGCTAAGCTTTCCGGCTCGCTCCTGCGTGCTGGAATGCACAGAAGGCGAGAACGGCCTCCCGGGTTGCGTCCGCAAGGTCACGGTGAAGTCGAGATCAGGCTCATCCGATAAAGAGCGCCGATGGGTTGCCGAGAAGCTCATACACATCGACCACTCCAGGCACATCCTGTTTTACGACGTGGTGGGTGGCAATATAGGCCTTGAGCCCGGCTACCAAGCTGCATTCCAGGTCTGAATCTCTGTGATGCTGAAGAATACATATATGTTCCAGTTGATCCAACACGGTTTATCTTTTCTTCTCAAAATTGCTCTCCTTTCTGTTGCATGACCGGCTTATCTTTCTTTCTTTCTTTCGTTCTTGATGAGCTAATCTGGGGACGGTACGGGTGATGATTTGTCAAGCTAGGCAGTTGGAGAAGGAGAAGGAAGGACGAGAGTGGTGTGGTCATTTCGTTTCAGTCCTAAACAAGCGGCAATAGAGCAAATGACCCCGTCCATCGCCGCCAGGGTCACTGCCTACATTCAGGAGCTGGAAACATTGGCCAGCGCTTAGCAGAAGTCCAAATAAGAGAGATTGTGATTGGCTTTTCTGGTGGTGCACTTGTCCTGAGTTTTTCTTTCTTTCTTTTTCCTCACGAATTCTTCAATATATTCTCAACTATAGATTCGAGCTGATCTGGACTTCCATGACTGAAGTCCGGTGGAATTGTCTCTAACTCATTGACACGAGGAGCTTAGTCCAGTCATCCTCACCGGACGACGTTATTTCTTCCCCTCATCGTCATGAGTGTATTATACTCTCAATCTCTTTGAGCCAGTGCAGTGCTAGACAAAAACTAGCTTTTTGCTTGCTTTGAAAAGGAGCAAGTTTTGTCACTACAATATAGGTAGTATATTACTAGGCTAAAGTCATTTATGAATATTCTTTTAAGCTTTTTGTCTGCCTCTCTTATTATTGTCTGCTGTTAAGATTTGTAACCACGGTTCTTGTCCCAGGATAGCAGGATCAGGGGCTGAGCCACTTTTTTGCTTGCTTTTGGAAGGAAGCAAGTTTTTTCCCAGAGGGTGTTGTATCTTTATTTGCTTCTTCTCAAGATCATGAAGTAAATTTGTAAGCTGATCAATTTACAATTTAGTATACACACTTGGTTTTAACTAGATTTCTAATAACACAACTGTTCGCTGTCCTGTGTATGGACTACAAGAGTTAAATCTCCACACCTCCATTACTGCTTCCTTTTGGAATGCTGGCAGACACAACAGCAAAATCCCATAAATCAAAAAATTAGCTTTTTGATAGTTAAGACTTTCTCTCTAACCATGTGTTGCTCACCACTCAGTTCACCTTCAATGTGGGCCTCTACAGATTTTTGGTGGTCTTGAAGTTGGCTTGCTTGATCAAGTGGCGATGTGAAGAGGTACATGTGCATATAACTCCCACCAATTTAGTATCATTAGTGCCACTCCCCTTCATTGACACAAACAACAGCTGGGCAGCCCTCTCCATCACATCCATCATCCACAAATTTGACTTCTACTTTATCCAGATCCATAATTTTTGAGACCAGACCCATAAATCTAGAGAGTTATGGTAAGTCTTGGAGTGGGCTTCCTTCATCAAGTGGTGCTACAAAGGAGTGCATGAGCATAGATTTCCCACCAATGTATTATCATCAGTGGCGATCCTGTCCATTGTCCAAATTGTTAGAAATAGGCATCTGATATGGCCAGGCACTGTGATTTCATTTGATGGCTGAGTATTACAATCAACTTCTCTGCATCCCAACCTAGCAATGCCCAACCTATTTCACTCAAAGAACTTACCAGCATTCACAGATGCACACACAATTGACAGATATTTCCATAAGCTGCATCGATACAAGTCCTTCAAACAAAATATGTCACAGAGTTGTTTTATGTGCAAGCACAACTTTTCTTCAGCTTAAATATTGAAAACCAAGCAGTGCTAGTGTTTGGAAAGTGAAACTTTGACAAACCTCTGAATGCTTGATAAAGCACCTGGCAATCCTCCGGGATTCAGATATGGTGGAACACTTACTGCTAACACATCTCAATCTCCTTGCAGATTGTTGAAGACTTAACCTCAATACCTGCAAATGGTATTTTGATGATGATGCTAAGTCTTCAGAATCTTTAAAATCAATATGCCACAAAAACCTAATGTGAAATCTCAACATGGAGATCAGTTCCAACACTAAAGTTTCCACATTCACACCCATTTCAGCATCACACTCTTCAAAGTATAAGACGATTCTGATCAATAGAAAGGAACCGGAAACAGGGAGGACTTCTTTGGTGCATCAAACTTGGAAACATAGCTGAGATGAAGAATCTGTCCACACAAGAAGAAGAAATATATATACTTGGAAGAAAGTCACGTTATGAGGACATAGGGTGCAAGGAAAACTTCCTACAATTGCCAAAATCTGCAACAGACATTGCTCGTTACAAAAGATCCCGAACCCTTAAACACTTGACCCTCGTTCCTTCTACTACAAACAGACCCGGACAGCCCAATCCTAAATGAGGATAAGAACACATACCTGCAAACAACAGCTCCTAGCAAAGCACTTCGCAAAATCCAAGAAGCAGAAACCCTAGAAATCCCAAGAAGTTACAATTCTCAAGGATTTGCAGAAAGATCCAGCCAACACACATCCTCGGAGAAACAGAACAGAAACTATCATACCCGTAGTGGAGCCCACGCGAAATCCCCGATTTTCTTGAAACGTCCCACCACCCTTTTGTACTTCAGAAACACAAAGTCCGCCAAAGAACGATTTCTCCGCCGCTGCTGAAGCCTCCTGACAAGCGTTTCCGACGATTTCGACTTCAAAAAATTCGAGCTCTCTCTCCTCCAATTGACACTTCCTATCCTCACTTACCTTCCCCGGATGTTTCTGGAAAGCGATGAAGATCAAGGCACAGAAACAACAGCAATGCAAGCAGGTAAGCAGCAGAGCTAAAACAAGCTGCTCATTGCATAATGGCTGTGCCCTTTCAATGACATCCATAAGGATGATAAATATTCAACATACTAAATTGAAAACACATGGTGGTTAGCATGGTAAAGCCCAAGTGGATCCTTCACTTAAGTCGGAAGTGGTTCTATCCATAGTCCTTGTACTGGTTCGGCAGCAAGGTGCCTAACTATTTTATTTTTTTATCATTTACTTTTGGCAATAAAACTAGTAATGTTTTACAATTAGGCACTCTACTAAATAATGAAGCTAGTGTATTTGAGGGTTTCTTTCAGATTTTCAGCACGGCAAGTATTTTTCAGAATTTCCAGCAATTCCAAAAATAATTAATTTGTGCCTAACCAGTCCGGTACCAACGTAGACCACATGACTGATCCTAGAATGTAAGGATACCAAACTTTGGCCCGTTTCTGGGTGCATCACAACGACTCTACCCTCAAAGCCAGAACCAACGAATGACAGAGCAGGGAGGCAACCAGAGTGTGTAGCTAACTTTCGGTGAACAACAAACAATTAAGAACTAAGAAAACTCTTCAAGTAAACTGAGCTAGGGATCCCGCACATCGAACATCGTTCACAAATTATTAATTTGGTGACAGATCTTTTCAAGATGAAATGCAGTCCATAATGTTCACAAATTATTAACTTGGTGACAGATCTTTTCAAGATGAAATGCAGCCTTATGGACGATACATCCACAAGGGCATGAGATTGGTGAGGGAGCCTCTCTGTGCTGGGAGTCTGCAGATGCTGTGACAATTAAGTTATCGAGTTTAGGGGTCTGGGGTTAGTTGTTAAGGGCTTACCATTTGTGGTTTTAGAGTTTTAAGGTTTCAGGCCTTAGAGTTGGTTTTTGCGTTTCTATATACAGTAAAGAAATGTTGAAAGTCATCTGTTCAGAAATTGAGCAACTACCCATAACATTATAGGAAAGAAAATCAAGACTCTTATGGTTTTTGAAATGGCAAAAGTGTAGGGTAAAAGCCCTAGGGTGGTGGCATTCCCAAAATAAGGGGTCTACAACAAGGTGATACCTGAATTTGGCCTTACATTTTTTGGCAATGTATTCAACAATGTTAATTGGAATGTGTGAATTAGGCCTATGACCTAACATTTACCTTGCCTACTTTCAATGCCCATATCTTCTTCATTTTTTATCTATTTTGAGGGTAAAAACATCCTCAATGTACTTGGCAATCTACTTGTCAAACTAACAAAAGATAGAATTAAAACCCATCACAAAATTAAATACATGCGACCTTAGTTGAATGATTACTATTAAGATATTTTTTCATTACTATGCATTAATTTAAAATTTTCACATTGTAAAAGTAGGTTTTAAATAGATTTTTCTAAATGTAAGTAAATTTGAAAGCCTATTTTTTGTAGTTTAATATTTGATTCAAGTATGTGTTAAGTATATTTTATAAAAAAGAAAGAACATGGGTTTTTTGGTGATGTTTTTTAATACACAATGATTTTTATGTTGTAACTTCATACATGTCTATTTCATTAAATTCCAGTGACAATGATTTCATCAAAGTTGGTTTAGGTGGGATGGTCTATAGTTGTAGGTCGTACAAAAAGACAATTCCAAATTGTAAATTTATTAGTTGTTGATTCCAAACCGGAATTTTTAAAAAAATAAAAAAATTATAAGTTGTAATGTGTTGCAACCTTAGCTTTGGGCTCACGACAAAGGCAAATGGGGTTGCAAGGTTATGGGCCAAAGGGAAGGAAGCCCGGGAGTCACATCACATACTCCCAGGAATGTAAGAAAGTGTGAGGGAGTGTGAGAAAGTGAACACTCACACTCCCAAGGCAACTCCCACTTTGGGAGGTGGAGTCCTAGTAGACTCCCAAAACTTCAGAGAGCGATTGCAGGGGTCAAACCTCAATGTCTTGTGGCATTCTTTATATCATTGGAAAGCTCTTGGAACGTAAATGTCTAAAATGGGCTTGCATTGCTCATTTGGATATCTCAAACGTAAGTTATGACCAAAAAAAGGGTCGGGAGTCGAACTGCCAATTTGACTCCCGACCACAAAAAGTCGGGAATCGACCTGATTTACTTAGTTGCAAGGGGCTTGTCACATATCGTTGGAAAGCTCTCGACGAGAGCTACAACTTTGCTTTATACTGTATCGCGATCCGAGGTCTGCTCGCAAAGTTATGGGGCTCCAAAGTTGTGGGAGTCCCATTTGGCGCGATTTCGGGACTCCCACTCGGGAGTCCCGGGAAAAATAGCCATTTGCATGTAGCCTCCGTGGAGAGCTATAGAGTATACTATAAGGGGGAAGGTGGTGGCTTCCCCCAAGTCCGGGCCGTGATGAGTCTTGTGTGTCCATGTTGCCCGTGGCTAATCCCAGCACCAAGTGTGCTCCAACTATATGCACTAACCACTTTGTGTGGGTTGTGTGCAGGCCCATGTGAATGAATGAAGCTTGTCAACTCTTCCTAGTCCCATCCCGGAGCTCCAACATGCCCCTCTACCCCTCAAAGTGTTGTGAGCTAGGGAGCATGTTCCGACTCCTCCTTCTTCCATTGTTTTATACTTCGGCTCACATTTGAGTCTTTTAAGGAGTGGGGAGTGCGTCATTCAAAATGTCCTTAGGGATCTTAATATGTTGAAAGAGAAACACATCTCTTTATTTTTTTAATGTTTTTTAGAATCCTTGTGTCCTTTCAAAAAAAATTTGAATCTTTGTGTTTTTCCAATTTCATACACATGTTTACATATAATTTCATACAAATGTAAATATGTGTTATTTCATTTGAATATGTTGAGATTATTTCAAGAATTAACAATTTTTTTCTTCGAAATTAAACTAGTTTTCAATAAAAATTATCCTTTAAATATTTAATTCAAGGATTTAATCCCCACTTGCTTAGTTGATTTAATGTTTATCCACCCTAATTTTTTTCAAAGTTGCGATGAATTAAAAAATAGGGATGGCTGATTAAATCTTCCCTTGGATGATAATTGGGTGGTATTTTGTACAATTTGAATCCTATATATATTTTAAAACAACAAAGTATTCAAAGGTATACCCTTATTTCTTTTTTGTCACTCCATCATCATTAGTAGTGCGAAGCAATGTGGAGCCCAAGTTTTTTAATGAAAAAATATGTTCAAACATCATATTGACAAGTCAAGTTCAAACATACTTGTTACCTACATTTATTATTTTAAAAAATCAAATTTTGTATTATGTTTATAATAAACCCAATTAAAAGCACAATGGTTTCAAAATCAAATTTAAGTAAAATTTAATATACTTTTTGATATTTTCAAAAAAAATTGTTTCAATTTCGATTTCATTTTTGTTCATCAACTATTTTGTATTCTTTACCATGCTTACACCCTTGAGCAATGTAAGTGGGCATGGCTACTCCAAGTTGAGCTCTAAAACATCATTTTGAGCTTGAAAAACGAAAGAAAGATGTATTAAGATATAAAGTTTTTTAATAATTTGAATGTATGGTGGTCAATTACTTTGCTTTAATTGCAAACTATAATAACATAATTGCAACCCATGATCAATTAGTTGTAACTACTTTACAACCTGATTTTAACTTCATTCAATCTAGATCTAAATTAATAGTTTACCTAACTTAAGTTTATTATGCTAGTTACTTCTAGTAAATATTCAACAACAATTTTAATTCCATAATCTAAATATCGATTAAGAATATTCTAATAAATTTTTTTTAATTTATTTATTTATTATTTAGCTTGTTATAACTATTATAAATTGATATAATATATATTGAATAAAGATAAAATAAAAATATTGAAGTAAATATAATAATGCTAAAATTAAAATATATTTTGAAATTGTATATTCATGTATTAGATGTCCATACTAATTATGCATATTATTATTATTTCATATAAAATAAAATAATAACGAAATAAATAATTTGAAAATATATTCAAACCAATAGTTAACAATATATTAATTACTACATTAATTCCAAATAACCATAATTATGTTTCATTACTTATGTTTTAAATTTATAAAAATAGTTGTCATTTCACATTGTGTTGAACATTATTAGCTAGAAGAAAATCTATAGATAAATGAATATGTAATTTTGAACAAAACTAGTTGTACAAGGTAAAACATGTGGTTAAATAAACAAGTAGCCAAATTTTGAATTTAGGAAGGAAAAAAAGTTGTTTATTTCATCTAATACTACTTAATTATTGTTTTTTTTTTTAAATACTAAGGTTTATAAAAACATTGGCATTTACATTGGACAACTTTTTTGTTTCGGACATGTTTTTGTGTTGTTTCCTTCAATTAAAAAAAAGAGGAAATATCTCTTGACATTGTTTTTCTTTGGTTTGTTTGTGAAGTAAAATAATAAAATTATTATAATGTAATGAAATCCTCTAATAAAAGACATAAACAAACTACCCCACAAAAACCTATTGAAAAATAACATCAAAACCTATTCAACTTTCTTATGCTCTTAAATCAATTTCAAAAGCAAGACAATAAAAACCCCCATTAACTAACATATTAGTTTAATTAGTATTTCAATACAAAATATTTTAAACTTATACTTTAATTTACTATTAATATTAGTAATATTATTATAAATTTAATTTATCATTTAAATGCAAAAAATTGCATCTTGCAAAATTTTCATTTTTACAAATAAAATTTACATGTAATTTCAATTGAATGAATTTTAATAAAATTTTAAATAGATATAAAGTTATCATATGTTAATTTTAGCATAAATATTAACATATATGATATGTAAAAAAGCAAAGTCACCTATTAGTTGTTTAATTGAGTTGAAAGATAGTTGCAACAAAGTTGCAAATGAAATTACATTTCATCCATCCTTTAATGTATTTTATCATCCATGCATGTGTTAATGGTGTTCTATTATCCATCCTGCATGGATAATAGTTGAACATTGGTTAATGTTTTGACTATGTGTCAACTAGAGAACCTTAAATGGTAAGAATATTCCAAGAATGACCTTTTACTCAAGACATGTTTTTCACCATTTACCAATGTAGTAGGCATTTCAACCTATAAACATTGTTGATGCCAAGAATATTCAATGAAATATTTGGCAAAACACCAATTAGTTGAAAATTATTTTCAACTATATACCAAGTTAGTTGATAAGTTGACTTCATTGGTAATTGCCATTATTTAATTTTTAAAAAAAATTCTAGTTGCAAATCACATTTAATTGAAAATGTTCTGGTTTAAAAAAAGGGGTTTTCTACTAGTTTTTGGTGCACCAATAGCCATTGTGTACACACCTAAAATGAGGCCAATTGGGGGTTAAAACATTGTGGGGGTGGGAGTTGGTATTTGGATATGCCCAAAAGCACAATCCCATATGATGAGGCATATCTTCATAAGGAGTGTATTGCAAGGCAAACCATAAGACATATTGGTGGTGCTTCAATCAAAGTTCCTCCCCATGATGATTTGGAGCAAGTAGAGTAGAAAATTTCACAAGTAGCCTTTATTATGGCCCAAGCAATTCTTGCATCAATGGTTGGGCATAAAAAATGTAAAGGCAAAAGATGAAAAATGAAAAAAGTGCATACAAATGTGGACAACTTTTCTATTGGTGCCCATGGTAGTTCTATGCAAACAAGGGTTCCTATCCAAACATTTGTTCCACTTGCAAATGTTCCAAGCAAGTAGGGTGTCACCCATATGATGTAATACCTTTTATTTCTTATAGTCTTTGACATTATTGAATGAAGATCATCCCATTATTATCATACATTTGATGTTGTTGAGGCTCTTGAATCCCCACATGTGATCTTCAAATAGTTGATGGAGTTCGTCAAGAATGTAAAGTCATTTTCATGCTTTGGAAAAAAAATTGATTATAATTTCCTTATACAAATTTGTCATATCCTAACACATTTTTTTGCTTGGTTTATTTGCATGTGCAATTTTTGGGATCATGGTTTAGTGTTGTTGATGGTATTTTTATATAGTTATATGTGGACATGGTCATTGTTAATTGTCCAATAGGAATGGTTGTCCATGGCTACTAGAATGGCATGCAAGTGCCAACTTAAAATGCATTCAACAAATGTTATTGGGAATATGTTTTTGCAATAGCCAATGACTTATTAAATGACAATGGGTGTTCAATTATCTTGCAAAGTTTTGATGATGCAGTTATGGAATTGGTTTTTTTTGCAAGGGGTAGTAATTAGGTTTCTATCCTTGCCAAAAAGTACATGTACATTAACAATATTCGTATACACAATAAACTAGGAAAGGTATTATACACTAATACTTAGACACATTCATTTTGTTGAGTATATGCATGCATTTTATGGAATTTCAAGTTGGATTGATGTGGTTCATTTGTGGCAAACTTTGTTCTTTTTCATAAATGTCTTCACCAAGCTTGGGGGATCTTTGAAATTTCATGAGTCTAGTCAATTCGTGGACCCATTTGCAAATCCTATTGAGTTGGATGTAATTTACAATCACATTCCAAATGGTCTTTCACCCATGAAGACTACATATGAAGCTTGGAAGGGTGTATAAGATTGTAGTCGTAGATTCATGCAAATTTTATTAGAAACATGTTCACCTCCTCAGTAAGGATATTAAATCTCATAGTTAGCACATGTTTGTGTTCAAAAATCTTCTTAAGTTCTTAGCTTCAATAATGTAGTACACTCCTAACTTTTGCATACAAAATTCCTAAACCATGCACATATCTATGATGTAGTTAAATTAATTTTCATTGTTACATGTGAATCATGTGCCATCATGTGTTTGGTTTGGTAGGGGACAAAACCTTATATGCTACACATTTGTTTGCATTGGAACAAAATGTTGGCAATGTGGTGCACAATGTGGTTACTCCATCCATAAACCCACCTCCTTCACATTCATTTGAGCCACTTGTTCTTAAGGTGGCACACAAGCTTGGTTTGAACTTCAACAAGCTTTCTTTGTGAGTACATCCCATATTTGCAAAAAAACCAAGTTTTTATTTTCATTTCATAGATGTATTAATGTTTTTCAACATAAATCTTTTCTTCTTAACACCTTTTTTTTGTTGGTGATGATTTAACCATGGGTTTATGTGGTCCATCATGGATAACTTACCTCTTAATCCACCTTCTTTCTTTCTACCTAAATAAGTGAAGCAAGAAATGACACACTCCTAACTCCTTAAAGGACTTAAATGTGAGCCCAAGTATAAAACAACGGAAGAAGGAGGAGTCGGAGCACGCTCCCTAGCTCACAACACTTTGAAGGGTAGAGGGGCGTGTTGGAGCTCCGGGATGGGACTAGGAAGAGTTGACAACCTTCACTCACTCACACAGGCCTGCACACAACCCACACAAAGTGGTTAGTGCATAGTTGCAGCACCCTTGGTGCTAGGACGAGCCACAGGCAACACAGACACACAAGACTCACCACGGCCCGGACTTGGGGGAAGCCACCACCTTCCCCCTTATAGTATACTCTGCAGCTCTCCATGGAGGCTACATCCAAATGGCTATTTTTCCCGGGACTCCCGAATGGGAGTCCCGAAATCGCGCCAAATGGGACTC
>Ga0116231_10000118_pt1 | contig 98433 bp, 78 predicted proteins | sample S1TSphgellanicum_2_FD_89695 | JGI IMG/M metagenome (GOLD analysis project Ga0116231, IMG submission 89695) | Host-associated microbial communities from peat moss isolated from Minnesota, USA - S1T2_Fd - Sphagnum magellanicum MG | ecosystem: Host-associated > Plants > Peat moss > Unclassified...
AAAAAAAAATATCTCTATATAATTTTTTTTACCTCTCTTATATTTTTCACAAAAAAAAAAATTTTAAATATGTAAAAATTATATATATATATATATATATATATATATATATATATATATATATATATATATATATAAATGTGAATATCTGTGGCCTACAACCATATCATATAATTTGGGTTCACCATTTTTCATTTACCCTATCATCAAGCATCTCATTGCACAGAAGAACCCTATTATCATTACCATCATGCCCACCTGGACCCTACCATGGCACACTCATACCTAAGATAAAAGTTAATCATATGTGGTTGGCAACCCAACAACACAAGAACCACATGATCAATTTTTGTGAATAAAACACATTTGGTTGCCTTTTTTTTCCCTTGTTAAGTAGGAAGGAGGCAGCACAACTTACAAGCTTATAACAAGGTTTAATTGTTGGGCCATGAATTGCACTCAGTCATCTTTACAAGCTTTGCCTTGCACTTGCCTTGTTAGTCCATGATACACACCAATGGATTCATAATGTTTAGAACTAATCCGGACAAAAAATTTAATAAAACTGATGGCCAAAACCATCACACAGAAGACAAAAATGAAGGCCAGAACAAGGCCAATAGCCACACAACTCGCAAGAATGAAAGAAGGGAGAAAGTTAGTCGTTTTCATAGTTAGAAGCTATTTCACCCATAGCTCTTCTAATGTGACCTGGATGCAAATCATGAGATCTAAAAATAATAGAAGGTCTAGAACAAACATCTCTTATCAAAACAAAAAAAATTTTATGACAAAGGTTAAATCACATAAAAAAACGACATTAACACACTGCTTGAAAAATTGAATGCAAAGGACAAAAATAAATGACCTCTTGATCATCTATCGTGAAATAAATGAGCACATTCTTTGTTGAAACGATCCATATCACATTTGAATGAGTTGTGTGAATAATGTTCAGTGAAAAGTCAAAAAAATTAAAGTTGGATATGTTTTGACCAAGGTTGCCCATTTCTTAAGTTTTTTTAAAGAATCATTAATTTTATTCCTCAAATTTTCATTAAAAAAATTTTTAATTTTTTTTTAATTTTTTAAAATAAATCAAAACCCATTGATTCCAAGTCCAAGTGTGTCATTTTACCACCAGTTCCCAGTTCTAACAATTCTTATTTTTTAATAAGATTCATCAATTTTGGTTTTGATCCAATTTTGGGTTTTAGGGTGTAAGGATGGTTTGGTCAATGAAATTAATGGATTTGCCATTATAACATGTAATGTTCAAAGGTTGTCAAAATGCATAAAGATTTGTTGAAGGTACAAATTGTGCTAAACTTAGAACATTTGCCCTCAAATTTTGGTTTTCAAGCAAAAATCCTTGAAGACCCAACCAAGAAGATGATCTACCCAAAATAAGAGTGTGCATGCTCATTTTCGACAACAACCCATTACCCAACATGTTCTTCCAGAGGGAATACAATGTAAAAAAACTATTATTGAGCACCTTGGGTGCTAGAAAACCACACAGAAACATGCTCTTGCTACTCCTACTATTGCTCCTCTTCTTAGTGCCATCCTTTTGCTTAGTTTTGCAATCCCATGGACACTATAAAAAAAGATGACAGTCAAAAATGGAAGAAAAAACATATATATATAACATGGGTAGGTATTCCAAACATCCAAACAAAAAACATATGGCATTGTGAAAGCTATTACACCTAATGCCACAAAAACTCATTGTAAGCTTACCACCCTTGTTTTATCGCCTACCAACTTTGGAGTTTTCATGACTTTTGACCTTAGTCTTGCATCACACCTTTGCAAATTGCAGATCTATGCCTCTCAACTCTTAAGTTTTCCAAATTTGATTAACAGCAAGCTTTTGCATCAAGAAAAAGATGATCAAATAACAACAACACAAAATGTCTCTAAAAAATGAAAGAGATGAAGATTGTAAAATGAAGAGAAAAAGATCAAATAGCAAATAAAGAAGAGGATGGACCTAAATCCTAACCCCTACAACTTAGGGTATAAACCTTATTAACTTAAATCTTTAATATCCTACATATTAACTACACCTAAAAACTAGAATCGACCAAGTGGGCAATAAGAACTATCGAATCAGTTCTTGTGATAGTTCTTTCTTCCCCCAAAAACCATTGGACCTATTCTTGAACTCCCAAAAACTATTAGTTCAAGTTTTAAAAATCAAAACCAACCATGGAACTACAATAGAACAAAACTAATGCTGACATACCTTTTGACATTATGATTACAAAATCAGGAACTATTAAGTATATTTCTTGATAATTAGTGGATCCAATTGACCAAAAACTAGAGATTAAGGACAGAATAAGGATACAGGATGGAGGACGTTAAATCAACAATGGGTCCTTATAATAAACATATATATATATTGATAGCCTAATTGCCCAATTAAGATGTGTCTGGTGATGACTAAACACATCTTAGTGTTGCTCAAACACAAATTTTGTCTCTTATTATACATGTTTTGGGCATCTAATGGACATTAATGCCTTTTAATGTTTATTACAAACTCAAAGTGTGCATAATACGACCCAAATTTTGTGTATGGGCATCATCCATCTTTTTCTCAAAAGGATGGATTGGGCCAAGGGCAAACAAGAAGAAAAAGAAGCATATAATACTTTTGTATTCTTTGCAATAAAGATTTGTTGTTGATTGAACATCCTTTGATTAAGGATCAGGCTAAAAGTTATTTGACTATCACAAGATGAAAAATGTCAACCTCACTTTGTATGGGATAATCCATTTGCATCAACTTACCCCATTTTCAGATTTATTCGACATGGGATATAATTTTAAGTTATTAAAGTCATCACTAAATTAAGCCTCACTTTGGGCCTCATTGTACCCACTCATCTTCCTTTTTGAGCTATTCATAAAGTCAATCAAAGTGAAATCATTTACCTTTGAGCTATTCATAAACTTAATCATCAAAGTGACATCACTCTTCAAAATGAAAGATGAACACCTCTAAGTGGTTACCATAATTTTCATTAAAACCACATTATAGTGTACTTAGGTTACCACCACATAAATTAGGCATTATTTAATGTAAGGGGCTAACTAGATTAGAACCTACCAAAAGGCTACCTATCATTTACCTATGAAACTATTAAGGGAACTACCTATGTTAGGGGCTATTTAGGGCCTACCTATAAGGTTACTTAGGGCACACTTAAAAATTACCTAGGCCTACCTAAGGCCTACTTAAGAGGTACCTGAAATAAAGGTTATCAAAAGGTTACATAAAGGCTTACAAAGGGACTACTTAGGATGTTACATACCTAGGGACCTATTTAATTTTTTAAATTCCTAAGGGCTACTTTAAAAGTTACATAAGGTCTACTTTAAAGGCTATTAATCAGCCCTAAATAACCATAGGTAGCTTTCTAAATAACATTGAAATATACCCTAACCTAAGAAATCCCTAGCTATCCCCACAGATAGACTCTAAGTCACATAACCCTAGGCAGGTCCCTAGGTGTCTCCCTAGGTAGTGCCTAGGTAGGCCCTATGTAACCTTTTAAGTAGCCCTTAGGTATCAAATAACCTCAATAGGCCCCCAGGTGGCTTCCCAAGGTAGTCCTTAAGTAACCTTCTTGATAGGAATTATGTAACCTTTTATAGCCCCTAGGAGCCCCTTAGGTAGGTTTTACATAGCCTCCTAGACAACCTTTAAGTATCCCATAGCTTAGGTAAACCTCTAGGCGTTGTTGCCATAGATAGTCCTTAACTAACCCTATAGGTGGGCTCTATGTAAGCTCCTTAAGTAACCATGTTAGGTATCCCATAACCTAGGTAGGCCCCTAAATATGACCTTAAATAGTCCCTAGGTAGATTTTATGGAGCCTCCTAAGTAGTTCTTAAATATTTCATAACTTAGGTAGACCCCTAGGTCTTTCCTAACTCAGTGCCTAGGCAGGCTTTGTGCAATTCCTTAAGTCCTCCTTGGGCATCCCAAAACTTAGCTAGGCTCATAAGTAAACATAGGCAAAACATAGGAAACATGACAAAACTCAAATCATCCTAAGTTGAGGAAGAAATTTGAGTTTCCCTGGGCAGAGTGGGGTCCATATGCTAAGCTTGTATGCCTGTAGAGAGGGCAGAATGTTTTGTATTGCCCTCCATAGGGGGTAATGTGAATTATTTGTGCTTAGCATTTTTTATTTTCTTTGTTTTTGGTTGGAGCACAAGGGCACACCCAACCAACAAGCCATTTGCACCCCCAAGTCAAGCTCAGTGGCAAAGGACTGGCAGGGCTTTCACTTGCACACTAGTGGGTTTGAACCCCGAACCTCTTTTGAGGTCCAGGGTCTGAGATATGGGTTATACCAATAAGTCATGACCCCCCTGGGGTTGTGCTTAACATCTTTGATGGTTTAGCCCAAGCAGCAACTTTGCTTTCACAAAATTTTGTCACGTAGTTCATGACTTAGTACAAAGAATTTTTGTCAAAAAAAATTGCCAAAGTTGCATGGGAAAAAAAAGTCTGAAATTCTCATATTTTACACAACTGAAATTCCAGAAGCAGGATTCTCAAAATTTTCTACTTTCCTCTTTTACCTGTGGCCAAATTTGGTTAATTCCTCTTGTGGATGATTGCCAATGTGGCTACATCCCATAATTATATTTATTAAATAATATTAAAATTTTAAAAACCTAATTCCAATGCACCTTATATGTGGATCTGGGTTGACACTTGATACCTTTTGTGTATGTTGAGCAAGGTTAAACGGATTATGGGACCCTCAATCATTCCAGGGAGAAATAATTTTGTAGTTTGTTTGGAACATGGATTGAGAAAATCTAACTTTATTAAAAAGATAACTGCTTGGTATCAATTTAGCGGTCCTTCTATATTGGGAAAAAGAATGTAGGAGTTTGACATACATTGCTATCCCATAGCATAGAAAGATTGGGTGGTTATTTTGTTGGGCGTATCACAATTTTATGGTACATGTCAAATTTGGGTTTCACAAAATAATTTATTAGGGGTTCAGGTTTCACTTTTTTTTTTTTTTCAATTATATGTCAGGCAAGGGTATCAATATTATATTTTTTAAATTTTAACTTGTGTCTCACAATGTTGGTTCTTGAAATTTTGAAAGCAATTGGGTATCCCTTGGTGGTTTTCACAAATCGAGCATTACTTTTGTTTTTTTTTCCAAAAAATTAAAATTTTATTGATTTTATTCCTTTTTTTAATAATGAAAAAATACAAGCAATGTTAAAAAAAAGTTCTTAAAACTAACCAAATAATTATTTATTGAACTTTTACTCTTCAACAACTTCTTCCTTTTCAAATTCACCTTCAAACTCTTCTAACTCATTTTCTAAATCTATATCCTTTCAAAGAATTCTATTAAGATAGATGGAGATTTACATCTTATTCTAAGATCATTAAGCCAATTCTTATTAACAAATATCAACTTTTCTAAATTTTCAATTTGCAAATGACATTTTCTAAAGGTAGTAAATATTCTAACCAAAAAAAAATCCTTTCTATATCAATTTGAGATCCAATAATGCGTAAAATTTGTTGGGTTAAAAATCCAATAGTAGGAAACATTGTTTCATGTTTTTGCCACCATTGAAGAGGACATTTGATCTCCTTGACAAGGTGTCAATTTACTTGAGTGTCTCAAAACTATTGTCCTTCATAGTTTTCTTAGTAATTTTGGTACAAAATACCACCTAAAGCAATGTTAAATGTGTGATAATAAAAATGTAAAATTACAATCTTGTAATATTGAATAAACACATCACAAAAATGTGAAAATATTCCCATGGATATGAATATAAATAGTATTTTGGTTGTATTATATAAACACCAAAATACTTGTCCTATAGAACAAATACCTCTTACACATGTAAAATTATTATAGTATAACCATTTGTATTTAAAAAACCATAGTAAATTGATATGTATATATAATATGCATATTTTGAATACCTTATTGGCCAAATTACACATATTGATGAACCCCTATAATATTAAGAGTGTGTTAAAAATCAACAATTTGTTGTCCACCTAACAAAATACTTTGATTTTTGTGTGAATGGACAAAAATCACCTCTTAGTGTATTTAACATGATATATTTTAATGCCCTATCTATTTTTATATTTAAAAATTAGTCCTCTTAAAGTTGTAGTCATATGGTTTACAAGTGGGTCCCAAACTTTCAAAATACCCATAAAATATGACTGTTTTTCACCAAATACCAAAAATATATATAAATTTGATCGCAAAGTGGGTATAAAATTGTTACAAGTCATGTGGTTGGAATGTTTTAAGAGCTTGGCACATAGAAATTACGCAATTTGTAAGTATAGGTGGGAAGGTTGGTGGAAATGTCTTAAAATGTTGTGGTATTTTAAAATACTAGAAGACTACAATATCTTTATCATTTTTGAAACACTCGAACAAACTGTGACCCAACATCCAATTGATATCTCTTAAAAATTAACAATTCTTTTTTGACAAACTATTCTATCGATTCACGCATGCTTGTAATTTGTTCAAAAATATCCAAATTGCAATCTTGATAAAAAAATATCTTGGTTAGCAAAAAAATTATTTGACCTTACCAAAGGATGCAAATGTTCATAACATTTTATCAACATAGGATATAAGGATTTTCTATCATATTCTTCAACAAGAACAACACCTTATTCCATTTTAACAAATGAAGATACTATATAAAGGCTTTTAAATCAAGGGTCTAACATTAAAAAAACCATATTATGGGCATTCCTATTGTCATATTTTTTTAAGAATGAAAGGAAAGAATCCAACACATTATTACCTCCCTTCTAATGTTACATGCCAACAAATCATCATCCATTAAGTTTTCAAATGAAAAAATGACTTTATTTTTTCCTTCAATTTCAAATTTCTGGAAATGGCAAGGTGTAACGCATCACTAAAAAGCTAGTGTCCACGAGATTGGTTAAGAACACAAGCAGAAATAATTGGAAAAAGACAATGCACAATAATATGATAAATTTTCCAAGTCAAAGGTGGAGGCATTCAACCAGTGATTTCCACAACAGTCTATTTGTTGTAATAAAACACAATGGTGGAATGAAATTATAAAACTTTTTGAAACATAATGATCTTACTAGCAAACCTACAAAACAACCAACAATAAAATGTTTAATTATCTTATCCAATTCAAAAGTTCAAAAATTGTAAACACTTAAAACAATACTACAAATTAGAAAGTTACTTGGGTTTTCATTAAAATGTTCAAATTTCTAGGTTAAATTCCAATTTCAACACATGCTTTATTCCATTTTTGTCTGCCCTTTTCAAACTTCTTAGGCCAAGATATGCACTTTTACAAATCTGCTTGAGCAATTTTAATGGAAATATACTTCAAATTATTGTAATTTTTTTCCTCTCCAATGCCATATTAACATGCCTTTGAAAAAGCATGTCCAAAGCAAGTGCCGTAAAAGCTTTCTTCTAAACCAAGATATTCATAACTTACAACCGATTTCAATATAATAAACATTGCATTGATATTGGAACCTTCATATTTGACATAAACAATTATCTTTTTCCTTAAACCATTCTTCTCCAACAACTTTGTCAAACTTTTGGCTAAGGGTTACCTTGTAGTTTTTATCGCCTCAAATATGCCAATTGTCACACACTTTAGATGCCAATCATTGTCTAAAAAATTAATAATTAATGGGAACACATCATAAACTTTTGGACATGCACAAGTCAAATCTAGTTGTTGTAGAATGACATTCTACCAATGTAGGAAGAACATACATTTGACTTATCTTCTCCACTAACCTTGGCAATATCTCTTGTGAAAACTACCTTCTAGAAGGAAAATGTAATTTTGGACATAAATGTTGAACCAATCGCCTCAACTAGATATGTTTTACAAATTGAATTAGTAAATTTTTCTTAATAATCAAAAGACCAAGGTCTTCTAGGAACTTTTTCTATGACACATCCTTCTTTCTGAAAGAATCTTTCATTGAAAAAAATTTAAAAGATCCTTCTAGACATATTTGTTCTTTTCTTTGATGGTTATTTTTCTTCAATTACTTTCAACATATTGTTCATTTTTTCTTCAAACCTCTTTGTAATAAAAGCATGTTTTGCATTCACATGTTTTCTAAAAATTATTCCATTTGTCTTGTAATAAGAAATTAACCCTTTCTTCACTTGAGTTCTTAAATTTATTCCAATTACATGATTCTGATAATAAAATATAGAACACATTATTTGAGTGTTTTCAAGATCAACTTTTGCATTTTCATTAAATAATCTATGTAAAATAAATAAATAAAAAATAATCTTAAAAATAATTTTTTTTAAAATACCAAATCTACCATAATCTATGTACAATAAGGAAAATAAATTATATTCACAAACAAAAGAAAAGAAAGAAATCATAAATTAAAAAAACATTTATAAACAATGGGTTTAAAGGTTTAGAATTTCAAAAAATGTTTACAAATATTGGGGTTTAAGGTGTAAAAAAATCAAAAAAATATTCATTTTTCTTTCTCATCATGATAAAAAAAAGGTGATTACTTATCAAAAATTATTTATATTTTACTCCTGCACATAAACAAACAAAAGGAAAATTGGATTTTTAAACAAAACCATTTAAAAAATCAAACCCAATCAAATAAAACAAACATGGTATTTTTTTAAAACATTAATCTACTTATAGGGGGGAAAAAAAGGTAACAAAAAAAAGGAAAAACAATGAAATTATTAAGAAAATCCTCAAATTGTTTTTTTAAAAACCTTACCTTTCTTTGGTTTAAGCTTGTTACTCCAAGCTCCAATTTTTTCCACCTACAAAATAAATAGGGGAGGGGGGACACTATTACAAAGCATGGGATTTCCACTAATTTATTTGACATATTATAGTCAGTTTTTTGGTCAATATATACAATGGACAAAAATGTCTCAATAAAAACATACTAGTTGTTTAGGCCAAAAACTTGACTAAATCTATTATGATCGAATGCCTAGTAATGTATGTTTTGATTGACATGCTTAATGATGTGTACATGTCCATTCTGACAAGGATGACTAATTTGTTAACTGAAATGATTACCAACATGTATACTATCACAAAATTGACTAACATGTTGCCCTATAATAAAGTGCCACATGGCATGTCTTATGTGGCTAACTTGATTTACAAATTGTTCCAATAAATGGTTGCCACATGGCAATCCTTTTTTACCAACTTGACTAACAAGTGGTCCAATAGTTCATTACCATGTGGATGTTTGTTTTGATTGTTTTGATTAACAAGTGGTCCAACAATTTGTTGCCACGTGGATGTTAGTTTTAATTGACTTGACTAATAGTTGGTCCAACAATTTGTTGCCATGTGGATGTTTGTTCTAATTAACTTGACTAATAGTTGGTCCAATAATTGAGTGCCATGTGGATGTTTGTTTTGACTAATAGTCGATCTAGTAATTGGTTGCCACATGGTAATTTCTTTTAACAAATGATTAACATGTTAAATATTTGATGAACTTGATTTGCTTAATTCATTTCTTAATAGAGGAATTTAAACTAATTTTCAACCTAAAACATGAATAGGTTTACCATATAAATGTTTACATGTTAAACAACAATATATAATAATACATGGGTAGTAAAACAACATCCTCAAACATGACATGATTCATTGAAAGCACAAATGATGTACTAAAAAAGAATGCATACATTACTCACACATAATTTTACAACTTAAAAGCCAAAATTTTCATACATGCTTCAAATTGAAGTTTGTACATAGTAAAGATCAATAGTTATTACAAAATCAATTGAAATGTCATTAGCTAACAACCAATTAATCATATGCAATGGTTTCTTTCCAAGGCCATTGCACAATATAACCAATTGCATCATCTACCTTATAGAATGGAAGGTCATTATCTAACTCAAGAACTTGCAAATGAACACCTTTTAATGTCACTTATGTAATGCTAGTTCATATAGATATTAATTTATCATGGAATTACCATGATGTTTAACCGTACCATCACCAAATCTGACAAAGGATTTAAAAGCAATTTGGATGCCACCAATAAGATTCGTGAAGATGAGTTTTTGGTTTTTTCAATACTACAAAACAAATGAAAATCAAGTTCATACTTCCTAGTTGCTCAGCCTCTATAATTGGGGGAATCAAAGTTGGTTTAACATTTGGACAACATTTTCAAATGAACATTCAATTCAAAAATTCTAAACAAAAAGTTGTGACCCTCTTACACTTGGGAGGGTTTTTTTAGCTTGTTTAGTAGCAGCTACCTCAAATGACATTGTCCTATTATCAACAAAACATTTTGAACTTGCATGACTAGGAGTTCATTTCTGCCTTTGGTTTTGCTCAAAATCGAGGTGTCCACAACCTTGGAACTACCTTGGAATATAGCCCTATTCATCTACAAATACCCAAATAATGGCATAAACATACTATTTAAAAATTACTCACACCCACAGAACATCATTGACACATTCAAGAAAATTTTTAAACTTTAAACACACTACATGGAAGTATGGGTTTTAAGTAAGGGTTTAGAATCAACCTAAACAACCAATAAACCAAGCAAAATCTCTTATCAAATGCTAGTGGGGATTTTGACTTGTGAGTTTATGTTGCCCATATGGATTCATTCCAACATATTGTAAGGTACTTGAACACTTGGACAACCCAACCAAGTAAGGCCACAAACTCTCCAATGAGTGGTTGTCTTCTACTTAACTATCAAATGGGTGGGGTAAAATGTATGAAAAGGGAACATTCCCAATGCATTTGTATGGGCAATCATCTACCAATAGAGTGTTAAATTGATCTAGTTGCCTAAATGTTGGATTGATTTTTTCCCACACCATTGACATGTTTTTCAATACCAACTTTCTATGCAAATTTTTAGGATGTGGACTGTTTGTTTCCAAGCATTTCTCCGCACCCGGCATAAAAACAAGGTGGACACCACTCTTTTCCCCTAATAGAAATTGTACCATGGGGTGCAAAATTTTCTAAATGGTTGTGGACCAAATGGCAACATATATCAAACCTTGAGCTACGTAACTCTAGGAACTTACAACAATTGGGTTGAAAATTCACAAATTTGTTTCCACGTCTCATTGCAAGAACCATCACTTTCCATTTGTTTTGATGTGATTACAAATGTGATGTTTCACATAGTAAGCCATTCACATTTAAAACTAACAAATGGTGGATTTTGTTATTAAACCACCTGCTTGGAAAGAAAACAAAGCAAGCACCCACAAGTGAATTAGGGTTCATTTCTTTTGGGGGCACATGAATATTCTCATATGTACTACGAATCACAACTTTCTTCTTGCGGAGACTTGAACATGTTTGCTTATATAAATCACCACATTAAGGTCAATTTCTTTAAACCTATGTTCCACCATGGGTAAGCTCACCACACTTTTCTCTTTGTTGCAAGGCTTAACATATGTTATAATATTTGCAATTACAACAATTTGTGGCATGCCATGTTCTTCTTATTCCTTCAACCTCTACAACAATTGCAACAATTCAAATGTGCAACAAGTTTAGGTGACTAAATTATGTAATCATAGACCCCAAGAAGTTCAATTACCAATTCCCTACGTCAGTTAATGAACTCCATACCTAAATAATTTCAAAATGCAAAACATTTTTGTTTTGTGAATTGTAAGTTAGTCCTCTCTTACCATTTTAATGTCACCATTGGTGGATTAGCAACATCTGTTCCTTTGGGGCATTCCAATCTAGATTTATTGCCGTGACCACCTTAATTTGTTTTCATCATGAGATACATCTCCTACATCATAGATGTCATCTCCTTTTGATTTTTCGTTAGCTTTTCAGTGGCCTTAACTATGTCTTCATGGTTGCTTTTCATAGCCTCTAGGCGAACTGCTAATTCTAATGTCAAATCTTCCTATAAAGTTCAAATCATGTTTGTGATGGAAATATGGATGCTTCAAACTATTATGCATGGTTGCTCAACATATTTCAAGTGTGAATAATTATATACATCTATAATGCTATGATTTCAAGGAAACTAAGAAATGCTACATGAGTGAAAAAATGAATGTAAATTATTAAATTAAAAACTCAACAATAACTTGCAACATATTAGTAAAGGTATTATGGTACATGCTAACTTCAACCTCTTCCTCCTCCTACTCTTCAACCTCTTCTTCTACCTTGTTTTGTTTACAAATTTTTGGCCTTTCACATTTTGTTTGGATCTCTTCCAATGTAGGCAGTCTTCCAAGATATGTTGCCTAATACACACATATTCATGCACATTCAAAATTTCAGTAGCAAAAAAAAAAGAAAAAAAATTATTAGAGGGAAATGTACCATATACTCTTCCACACTAGCCACACCTATTTGTCCAACCTGACTACCATTCTTTTGAGTTGCTCAAATTCCTTTCATTCAAACTACTTTTTCTTTATTTTCATCTTTCATCAAGACTTCTTTCAGTTGGTTCCAATGGTCTTTTGGGCAATTTCATGGATGTAGTTCCCCCTTCAAAATCATCCTTTTTAATGACCCTCGTCTAATTTTCAAAATAATTGATAATTAAACTTTCACGTGCTTGTAGGCTAAAGGATGGTCTAAATATTCAAAGCCCATCTCGAGGGCTCTTTGATTACTTCCAGCTCCTTAATTGGTTACGTGCAAATGTCATTGATTATTGGATTGAACTTTAAGGTGTAGCCTTGAAGTGCATTCATCCAACTATTCCTTCCACCACCATAAGGATTTCTATCTATAGTGCAATGCACCACAAGTATGGCATTTTTCCCATTATAGTTAGCAACCTCAATCCCAATCGTTGCATAACCTTATCCATTGTTCAACGACAAGCCTTCTGTTCAGCTTGCTTGGAATGCCTCCTTGAGGACTTTTCAAGCACTTGGCTATTTGGTTGGCCAAAAATAATATTTGTTGTTGAACAACACAAGTAGGAGATTGACCTCTGCTAGGTATATTTGATGTGGTTGGAAAAAAATTCAAGGTTGCAAAGTTATTTGTTGCAATCCCATTTATTGATCATGCCATAGGTGACGACATAGTTGTAGTCCATGGTAAGTGTGGGTATCCAGGCAACCTAAAAGGAAATTATTGCATTATAATAAGAGCTATTATCATTTGTTGAAATGGATCACTTGTTGCCACAACTGCTAGGTATGGATTGGGTGGTACCACCAAATTTTGCTGGTCAAGATTAGGTGTTGTTGTTGTTTATTGGATGGTATCACATGTTGAATTAGTGGCAATAGGATTAAATTGACCAGGCACAAGCCAACCAAGATGTATTACCCAACTTAGAGGTATTGGCCAACCAACTAAAGGCATGACCATTCCTTGAGGCCAAGTTGTAATAGGTTGTGGGGTTTGTGATACAACATGTGAAGCATTGGTTGAACCCTTATACTTGGAGTTCCTTAACTTCTCTCTGCAAAAAATCATCACAAAATTAATAGTTCCTCTTGATACCACTAATACATGATGCCAAAATCCAAAATGATGGTACGGTAGTTCAAAAATATAAACAAACTTGTAGTAACTATAGTTTCAGGAACAAATTTGGTGGCATTTGATTTAGCCATGTTGGGTTTATCTAGTTGTGAGGGGGTGGGATTTTCCACTATAAGTTAATTCAACCCATTAACCAAGGATTTTGCAGGTCGTTTTCATATACTCCATCACTTTGGCTGTTGTTTGCCATAATGTCATTTATATGTGAGAATAACATGCAACAAGGGATGCATGCTAACATTAGATCTATAAATAATAAAACATTCTTTCATTGGTCCACTACATTCACAACTAATTAATAGTCTAACACCATGAACTTTAAAAAACATTTACAACTTATGGTAGTAGTTCAATGAAGGTTATTTAAACTACTTTTATAATGCATAGAATAAAACCAACTAAAGTTTTCACTATTTTTGCATTTTTATACAAATTTTAAAAACACAAAAATGAACAATTTTCTTCAAGATCATTTCCCCATTGATCCATTTTTGTTGGATAGTAACTCAAGTTCCTAGGAGAAATGGAAATTCAATTTTCCAAACCATCAAAACACAAAAAGAAACAAAATATTTTAGAAGGTTCAAATAGCACCTACTTATTGATTTTTTCTTTCACAACTTGAAGGTCTTGTTTTATGCCTTCATCCGACTCTACTTCATTTGCCACATCTTCTTCACCAAAGTCCTTGTCCACCTTCAACTTTTTATTGAATTCTGCAAGTTCATTCCTATATTTGGTTGATTTGTAAACCTGGACTACCAGATTCAATGACAACCTTTGTGTTATTTGTTAATCGAATAAAGCACCAAAGTTGGGAAGTTTAGAGCCTTGGGAACCCGACATTTTTGCAACTGACCAATTGCTTGGATAACGGTGCTTGTAATGTTTTTGTCCGTACAACAACATTACCAACATAATGACTCTAATAAGATGACAACTTTAACAAGTTTTATGAAAGCATAACAAAAGACAAACATAAACCAAGTTGAGAATACACAATTGAAATAATAAAACAAGGAGATTAAGAGAGTTCACAAGCTTTCAAGAAGAATGTAAAGAAAGTAGAGAGCACACAATTGAAATTTAAAAAAAAAAAATGGTTAATCTACAAATGTTGGATGGTATGGATGTAATTTGATCCATTGTTCAATGACTAAACACAAGAAAGACCCGAAAAAAATAAAAAAATAAATTGGCTTGTGCATTAAGTTGAGCAACAACAATTCATCATTGCAATTCAACGTAGGGTTCTAGATTTCAAAAACTATTGAAATTGGCAACAAACCTTTTTTTGCACTACAACAAACAAACCCTATACCTGAAAAACTACAATGCACACAAAAAAATTGAGCGATGGTAAATGACAACAACATTTACTTCCATTCTAGATCAAAAATTATTGCTAGTTTTATGTCGTTGTTTGCCATTCTATGTCTCCGCACCTCCTCATCATCTTTTGCATGTGTCTACACAAATTTTGGTGCCCTCCATCATACTATCAACAATGGAATTATGCATGCTTGCCATTGTGATCTTGTTTGAAAGGATTGTGAATTTGAACACTCAAAGTATGCAACAACCGTTATCCCAAGTGACAATATTTTCCCACTCTAACTTTTTAATCTAAATGATGACTTTGCTTTGCCACCTTATACCAACTTTACAACCTCTACAATTATCACATCCACAAATGTAAGCCCCCAATTTTTCTTTTTGTAAATGCACCTTCAAATTATGTTGTTGTAATAAGCATAAGAGGTCTCCCATTATGTCTACTACACTAAGTTGTGGACAGAAGCATGCCTCCATTATTTCTTGGCTTCCACTTGCATTATATTGAAACTCCAAGTCGTCACCCATCAACATTATTGTGTAGGCTAAAATAGGCATGTGTAAGAATTAAGGTTTATGTGTAATAGTTGAATGACTGAAATTAGTCATATTGTTCCTATGTAGATCAATCATATAATGCCACTTGGCTATGCAACTTCAGAATTATTAATTTAAATGAAATATTATATACTTGTAGGATTGTGAAAATGGTTGCATTTAATAAATTACCTTCTTAATTGCATTGCACATGAATGGGAGGTGGGGATTAAACTTTAATAGTGTAACTACTTCCTCATATTTAATGCCACTTGGTTAATCATGTTGCCTTACATATTATACTACATTTTATTTAAATATTATGTTTTAAGAATGATTACATTAAATTAATTACTAGCTTCCTTGTTTACATTGGGTTTTGAGAGGGGGGTGGGGTTACATTAATGGAATTGTAGGTCCCTTCATTTTATAGAATTGTGAGTCCTTACATTTTATAGAATTGTAAGTCCTTTCATATTTGGATTACAAAAAATTATAGTTACAAAACATCCACTTGATTGTGGATTTTGGCATGCACTAAATTTTTGGTTGAAAGTTTTGTTATATTTTGGGAAATTAGTTGCATAACTTTTCCATTAATGGGATCTTTCTAGTGTATTCCAAATCATTAAAGGGTTACATTAGTGGAATTGTAGGTAGGTCCCTAGATTTTATAAAATTGTAGGTGTTTTCATATTTGGATTATAGAAAATAGGTATAGAACATCCGTTGGATTATGGATTTTGGTAGACTAATTTTGGCACGGATAGTGGATTGTGGATTGGACAAGGAAGTTAATTGCATAACTTTTACATTAGTGGGATCTTTTTGGTGCACTCCAAATTAGTCTAGGTGATTAATGTTTGTGACTACTTGAATCTGGTTTGTAGGATTCAATGAGGTAGTTATGGACACCAAACTAAACTACAATTTAGTTGCCAATTGCAAAAATGCAAGGAGGTTTTGATCCCTAGGCCTTATGGGAGGCTGAAAATGTTGAGGCAAATTGACAAGGATTAAAAGCTTATGAATGCACTTACATGCAATGTTGCGGTGGAATAATACAAAATCATGTCACAATTAAAAATCATTTGAAAAAACATGGATGCGATGCATATTCCAAATGGCCAATGATGGTAAGAAATTTATAAGCATAGAAACATAGGTTCAGTTAAGGAATTTTCCAAACTAACCCATTGGGTCATTGGTTTTGATGGATCTAAAATTTTGTTTGAAATTATCTTGAACCCAAAGTTTAGATGAAACTAGAACTTACAACAATATTTGGTGGTTTGGTTGTGGGTTTAATTTGGGTAGAAACCAACATTTGAAAATCCACCAAAAACTATTGTTGCATGCATAGGCCGATCAAGATTCGATGTGGGTGACCATCCTATACTTGACCCATAAATTCAAGTGCATAAAATGGTTGTTGAAGCCTTTTCCTCTTATGACTAGTTACAATAGTCAATGAATGTAGACCCAACACCACCAAAAGGTGACCCATTGGAGATTGCCCCAAGTGACATAGAAATCCTAAGGGACAAATCACAACATGAAACATTGTTGGCAAAAGCTTCAATTCCCCTATATGAAGGTTTTTCAACAAGCATGTTGGTAACAATCTTGTTGTTGCTAAATTTAAGGACAATGCACGGGGTTAGTAATGTTCTCATGGACGAGTTATTTTCTTTACTGCGAAAGGAATTGTTGCCAAAAATGAACAAAATGCCAACAACTTTGTACGAGGCCTTTAAATTAATCAAAGCCTTAGGTCTAAGTTATGATTCAATTGATGCATGCCCTAATGGTTGTGTCCTTTTTCGAAACACCTTGAGGGGTTCCCAAATATCCTAAATGTAACAACAATAGATTTGTGAATGGGTTACACGGTGTTCCATAGAAATTGTTTTGTCACTTTCTTGTAATAGCTAGGTTACTATGGATGTATAGGTGCAAAACAATAGTTGAGTTGTTGGTTTGGCACAAGAGTGGTGCAAGTTCATGTGGTTTAGTTTGAAATGTCCTAGATTCTAAGAGTTGGAACACATAGATGAAAAATGGCCATAATTTGGTAGTGGGCCATGAAACATTAAATTAGGATTGGCACTTGATGGGGTCAACCCATTTAGGAACTTGAGTTCATTCCATTCTACATGACCCATGATTCTATTGAAATACAATTTTCCCCCTTGGCTAATAACTAAATATTACTTTTTGATGTTAGCCTTAATCATTCCAAGCAAGGAATCAATCACATTGGAAATGTCGATGTGTATTTACAACCTTTGATTGAAAAAGTATAGGTTTTGTGGAGGGGTGTAAAGGCCTTTGATGCATATTCAAGGGCAAGATTCAATTTATGTGCTATGTGTGTATGGAGCATACACAATTTTCTAACTTATGGGCTATTTGCAAATTATGTTACCAAAGGCCATGTAGCATGCCCCCCTTGTGGTCCAAAAATTGAATTTTGAACTTCCCAGAAATTGAAAAAGACTTTATACTATGGGAGTTGGTGATATTTGTCAAGGAGCCATCCTTATTATACAACTTGAAATGCCTTTAATGGGCAAGCAGAATTAGGGACAACATTTGTGTGAATGATTACTACAAATTTGTGAGGCGACTTTCTGTCCCTCTACTCTCGGTTCTATGAGGTGACTATACTTGAAAATACATATGCTACCGATGAAGGAAAAATGCAAGTGTATTTCTAAACGTTAAATTACGTTTGTAGTTAAAACCAAGTAACTTGCCTCCTATGCATCATTTACGATTTAGAATTGATAGATCTATTTTCCAAGTTCAAACACTTCAAATCCTAGAATTTTATGTCAAATTGCCATTCATTTAAACCAACCTTTAAGGGTTTAACACCATGTTCAACTTAGTTCCAAACCACCAGCCATTTGAAATATTATTCCCAACACATATGTTATTCAAATTTGGTTTGCCTTAGCTCATTAGAAAATTAATTACAAGGCGCACCTTGTTACCAAATCCTAAGCTTTGCAACTAAACTAATAAAAAATTATGCCACCAAACTTGAAAGTGTTTTATGAAAATAGTAAATTCAACTTGGCTGTAGACCACCGGTCATTTGAAATATTATTCCTAACACATATGTTATTCAAATTTGGCTTGCCTTAGTTCATTAGAAAATTAATTACAAGGCGCACATTTTCTACCAAATCCTAAGCTCTACAACTAAATTAGTAAAAAATTATGCTACCAAACCCGAGAGGGTTTGTGAGATTTCTCTAAGATTTCAACCTCCCAAAATTATCCCTATTCACTTCCATTCTTTCAAAACTATTACAAATGTACATTCTACTTTCCTTCTTCCTACTATCTACCAAGATTAATCATTATTTTCTTTTTCAACAATGTTGTGAGAACAAGTATTCTCAAGATTTGAATTGAAAATTACGTCCAAGGAAAAGGAAAAAACCACCAATGATCCAAATTTGCCTTCTTAAATAAAAGGAGAAGGAAGGATATATATGAAGGAAGATCCCAACACGGTGGCCAATGGAAGGTGATGGAGAAACACCTTTTCACCTTTTCCCACTTTCCCCCCAACAAATTTTACTTAAACCTTCAATTTTTTTCCTTTGACCTTAAGGTCTTACTTTACCATGATTCTAGGCCGTTACTTACGCATTTCATTCCTTTTCCTTGACCTATAAATCACGACTATGCATTTCAATGTAACAAGTTTTCCACACATTCATTATCGATTTGATTTTGATTAAAGATTTGATTTTTTTCCTTTCCTTAAAATTATAGCGTTGTGCATGGTCACGTCTTATGGGCCCCAAGTTGTTCAAGTGAATGAAGAATCACCTTCGGAGTCATCTCTAAACACTAGCATAACATCTTCATGATGAAGATCCCAAACTTCGAGAAGTGCACACTTGTTTTGAAATTGAACCCTTTCGAGCTTGGTACTATCGTATTTCTCAGAATTCTCGCACCCTGGTGATTTTGTTGCAAGTCGACCTGCTTCTGGTGATGAACCTGAAACCATTTATGAAGGTTATTACGAAATTGAAAACACTTCTATCTTTGCATGGTTTTCAATTCTCGACGTTGGACATTATCATTGGTTACATGGTCTGATTCGTCGACTGCCTCCTAACAACAAGGCGGATTACCTAGTTCACACCATTCGACGCCTCCTAAATTTCCTACAATTATGAACCATCATTGTGGCATAACCCAAGATTCAACATGTCATTGTAATTCCTCATTGAACTTATCCATAATTTGAATAAATGTTTCATTCATTATGAAATTATTGTTGCCATTGCCACACTATCAGATTATTTATTTAACCGTTACATTGACTCGAATTAATTTTATGCTTATAAGGCTTGAATATTGTTCTATCTTTATTGTACCTTTCATTGACACCTTTCAACAGCTTCTTAAATTTCAAACATCTTTGTTATTCACTAAATGCTAGAACAATATCAATGTTTTTTTTAACACCATGAATTTTGGTGCTACTTCTACCCCCAACCTTCTAGAGATTTTTCATCCCTAATTACGCAACTGAAGTTCTAAAACTATAGTTATTAACTTTTTGTTGAAAAAAAAAACTAACCTAACATTTTTTTCACCAATATCGTATTTCGGAAAAGAAAACACCCTCTGTGTAACCATGCATATTCATCATTCCTTATTCTAGCTTGAAGTTGCCAAAAACCCCTATAACCTAACCCACACTCGAATACCCCTGATGTAATTCTTAAAATTGAGACTACTGCACATGGTTGTGTCGGTATGGTTCACAAAATCACATCAAATGGGGTACATAATGGAAAGTTTGGCTACAAGGTCTAAGAAACAAAATAGGTGTTAAATTTGACCATGTATGCAAATTTGGCGTCAAGCAAATCAACATCATGTTTCAACTATCGTACTGGGAGGTAACTATATATTTTGACCTAACTTATTTTGTAATCCATTTTTACTATAATTGTTTTGACAAAGTGCATCATGAACATGAAAGTCTCAAGTTTGTTTATAATCTCATCCATTTTTTTGTTTGTTAGGGTTTTCTGATTTGCAACACCTTGGATGTGATGCATTGTGAAAAAAATTTGTGTGAAAACATGATGAAATTTTTTTTTGGGACAAAGGATACAATAACTGTTCGGGAATATATCAAAGATTGTGGCATTCAACCACATTTGTGGCTACAAGATGTTGGAGGTAGGATCATCAAACCAATTGTTTCATTTGTGTTGTTAGATGAAGGAAAAAAAAGGTTTCTTCAAATTATTTTCAAATTGAAGACACCATTTCACTTTGTGTTGTCATTGAAGAAAATAATTACAAGGATGGAGATACAAGGTATGAAGTCTCATGACTATCATGTTATGATGCAAGAAATCTTGCCACTTGGTTTGCATCACCTTATGGCAAAGGAGTGTAAGATGGCCATTATTTGGTTGTCACATGTTTTCAAAAAACTATGTTTGAAAGTTGTTGGCCCCATGACAATGGAGGACTTTAAACAAGACATGGCAATGACATTAGTTTTATTGGAGCAAGAGCACCCTCCATCATTCTTCCATATCATGACCCATCTTGTAGTTCACTTGGTGGAAGAATTGGAATTGTGTGGTCTAATCCACATTCGGTGGATGTACCCGATTGAATGGTACTTGAAAACCTTGAAACAATTTGTGAAAAACAAAGCAAGGCCTAAAGGTAGCATGGCAAAAGACTATGCATCAGAAGAGGCCTTAAGGTTTTGCACAAAATATTTGCAAGATTGTACATCCACAATATGAAGAGTGTAGGATGAAAAAAAAGACCCAAGTATGAATGATGAAGTGTTTGAAGGAAATGGGTGGCCAACAAATCATGATTTTAAAGTTTTGTGACATGGCACATTCATTTGTGCTACAAAATGTTGAATTAATGGCACCATGGTGCATGTAAGTTGTCTTTTATATACTTTTATTGAATTTTACTTTTCAGCCAAATTGTTGAATAAGCCACATTTAAGATTTTCATTTCCAAACATGAGTTCACAATGAAACATTTCTAATGATCAATTTTGATAAAGTGCCACATTTAGACTATTTATGGCATCATTGTTTGCAAGTTGCAAAATTGAATTATAGTGTTGAAAGTTGTGGTTGGAAACATGTTAGAGAAGTACATATATGAAATCAAGAAAAGAGTGAATTTTTATTAAGCCAAGGTCGATCTTGAGCAAAGGCTATTCATGTGTTCCTAGATCATTTCATGGAGGTGCCACCATTTGCAACATTGGTAAAATATTCAATTGTTGCAATTATCAAAAATGGGTATGTGATTAAAAGAGACGTGGTACACATGTTGATGCCACCAACACTTGAAGCAAAGTCTTATCAAGTAATGTGGGCATTTGGTAATCACATTTGTGTTTCAAATGTTGGAAAACATTTTACAACATGTGATAGTGGAGTGGCAACAAATTTTGAAGAAGAATGTGTGTCAGGACCAAATGACAAAAATCTAGTGTTTGCAAAGGTAGAATACATGGGATGGGTTGAAGAAATATCAAAGCTAAATTATGGGGTACTCAAAATTGTTGTTTTGTTTTGTGATTGGGTGAAAGCCAATTACATTATGAATAATCTAACAGTCAAGTGAGATGAATATGGCTTCACTATCATAAATTTCATTTCTCTCATTCCCATCTATGACCAATCTTTTGTTTTCCCATTACATGTGGAGCAATTTATTTTTTTATTGATCCGAAGGAAAGAGTATGGAAAGTGGTCTTACGAAAGGAACCTCATGAGAGACAAATAACTAACTTAGTTCACACTAACCCAACCAAGTTTGACATGTTCAAGTTAGATAGTGATGATGCATATGTAGGCCAACGAGCTCCAAAATCTATTGATGAATCAATGCAACCTATTGTGACTTTGGGAGGCTCTAATGTTGTTGTTGGCAACTTGGTGGGCAATCTGCTTAGTGGAGGAGTAGATGATGGAATTGATAGCTTAAAAGAATATGCAACAACTTTTAATTGTGATAATTAAGTATGGGAATCATGTCGAAACATTTAGAACATTGATTTCCTATAATATATATACCCACTTTCCTTCTATGATTTCCTTTGGGCTTCATTTAGTGTTTCAAAATGTATTTAAAATGTATTTTTTAATAATAATTACACATGTGCCAAAATCATCATAATATTGATTTAATTTTGCCAAATGCCACATATCATAACCCATGTCAATAGAAGTATGACTTTTCTTAGTCACATGATCCATGTCACAATCCATTTCAAAATCTTTATGATAGTTTTTTGTGACATTATTCATGTCACAATCCACCTCAAAATGTTTATGACTATTTTTAGTCATGTTTTACATGTCATATTCCATGTCATAATCCACCTCAAAATGTTTATGACTATTTTTAATCATGTTTGACATGTCATATTCCATGTCACAATCCACTTCAAAATGTCTATGACTATTTTCAGTAATGTTTAACACATCATGTTCCATGTCAAAAAATACATGACTATTCTAAATCACATTTGACATGTCATAGTCCATGTCAAAAACTACCTAACAAATTGTAGTCATTTACATTGTCCACATATGCATTATACTTTCATTATTACATAACTTGTCCATTTTGTAGTCCTTTTGCATTGGATGTTTTGTCAAAACAAACCTTGGACAATTTTGGGACAAGTTAAAAAAGACTAGTCATTTAAGATAGGTAAGTGCTAGTAAAATGGACAAATGTAAGATGACTAAACATTAGCATAGTGCCACAATGGCATGTCCGATATGACTAAATATGTGATTAAAAATGATTATTTCAAAGAATAATTATAATCTAAATAATTGTTTTTAAAAAATCTTATTCTTATTTTTAAAATATTTTCAATGTATCAATTCCCTTTTGGATTATATTTAGATCAAATATTTTTTTATTTGATTTTTATTTTTGGAAGTTAAGCCTTGCAATAAGTTCAACCTAAAAAATTTGAACATTTTAAGATGTGACTTTGAAGGCTAAAGCCCTTGCTTATATAATTTAAAAAATGAGATCGATGACCAAACAATATGGGATATATGTTTTCAAGGAACAATTTGATCACACAAAGTTTTCAGTTTATTAGACCTACCACCAAACACTTAAGAATAATTTACAACTTTTTCATACATTGTTCTATTGCTTTTAATATTTCAAAATATTTTATAGTTTTCCACTTGGCGCATCCAATGATACAAAAAATGTTGAAATCAATGAAGAAATGAGCAAGCTATGCCCTTTGAAAGTGAAGAGGGTGATTTGCAAAAACTAAACATAACAATTTAGTTTGTGTTTTTGAGTTTAAATTTTTTTAATGTTGTTCCATTGCTTCTGACATTCCAAAAAACTTTGTAGTTCTTTTCTTGGCTTATCCAATGGTACAAAAAATGTTGAAATCAATGAAAAATTGAGCAAGTTATGCCCTAATTAAGTTAACATTTCAAGCACAACACCAAGCAATGAACACATGATGCCAAAAAAACAAAGAGGAGGATTGAGGAAGAGAAAGATTTATTTTATAAGAAAAAATTAGGGTTTATAGAAAGTACCCATTGGAATGTGGCACCTCCATATTCCAAAGTTCATATTAACCTTATTTTGGATTTCTTTGATATCTAAGACCCTAACCCAGGTAAAGGTTTATACCTCACATGGGTCTTACTTTTTCTTTTTTTTCAATCCAATTTTCACTCAAATGAAAATTGATGGTCTAGTTTTCAATCAAGGTATCACTCAAGGTGATACTCTAAGGTATTCAAACCGAAATGCTCGAGTGATGCCCATGTGATGCCCAAGGGTAATTTTGATACTTGCCCAACATTAATGATCTTGTGATGATATGGGTGAAAATCACAAAACACACAAGATTATAACACTAATAGTATGAGGCACATGATCTTGTGATCAAAAAACACTTTGAGAAATTTTTAGTGGAGTTGGAGGGCACCTTATATTTGTTAATATCTCACCTACAAAACATGAGGGATTCTAGACCTACACTTTAAGAGTAGGTGGGAGTGAAATTATGCCTACTTATAGGTGTAGGATTTGTCCCACCCTTAAGAATTATTATTTCAAAATAGATGTATGAACCCTCCCTTTCCTTTACTTCACGATCTCGATATATTTAAGTTCATGAACACATTTGGCTTATCTCTATGTTGGGCAAAGCACACAAGTGAGGGACATTCCCCAAATGTATAATTGGACCTAGCTATGACTTCATCCTAGGCTTCTTATTTTGGAAATGCCCTCATCCTTGGGGTTTTATCCCTTGCATAAAGACATGCTTATTTTGTTAAATCTATTTGTAAATATTTGTATAAAGTGTAAAAAACTTATGGGCGTTTAAAAAAAAATGAAATGCCTGCCCATGGTCATTTTTTCTCATGATACTCAATGGGTAAACAATTTACTTTTTAAGGAAAAAAATAGGTTGGTTTTTTTGCCATGTAAAGCCTTCACGAATGGGCTTTGCCAAATTCAAACCCACACTTGGCTTTGCTATGTGGGGCTTTGATTCCATTTAGACCCAAGGAAAAGCCCACCCTTTCCAACTTTATCTTACACACATTTTGCCACACCAAGGGACTCACCACATAGTAAGGGTGCATTTGTTATCTTTGTAAGATAAAACACCTCAAAATGGAAGCTAGATAGGCTAATGCATTTTACATACCAATCAATTTCATAGTGGTTCTGCATGATGAAAACATGTTCATAAATTCATTTGTACATTTTATTGTTTATGTCACTCATGCTTATTAAGTTTCCATTTTAGACCACATTGATGTCTTTTGAGGTCTTGTTCTATAATTGATTTAAAAGCCCATCCCCATTTTGTTTAAACATGGATTCTTGTATATTCTTTCCCAAATTGCTAATGATGAATCTTTGGTACCTTTTTTATAGATGTTGCACCCATATTTGTTTATTTATTATTTTTTTTACCATTTTATCAAAAAATTTAGGACTTGTTGGCAGTAAACTAGAAAAGTTTTTCTTCTTCAACTTTTCATTAAACTCTACATAACTAAAATATAATTTCAAAGGGACCATTCACAACATTTTCCCTATGACCATTGATTAATTTTTTGATACCCCATCCTATTTGGAATGCATATAACAAGAATGAAATTTGTGTGAAGTTCATTCATTCATAGGTTCGTAAATTTTACATAGGAATATCATGCATTGAAAACATGTTTGACATATGAATAAATATGTTGACAAATGAAGTACAAACCTATGAATGAACAAATGTCACATGAATTTTGCATCTTTCAATAAACTTGTGTGTTAAATGTGTTTTCAATGCACAATATCAATGCATGAAACATACAAATTTTTTGAATGAACAAATTTTGCGCAATTTCCATTATTAAGTTGTGAGACGTTAAGTTTGTGATGAATTATTCTTATATTATCCAAATTTTGGACAAACTTTATGAGTTTCATTATACAAGTTCTTCATTTGCTATAACATTGAATAAGTTGAGGGAATACTTTCAATTTATGGTGTGTAAGTCAAGATTTTCCATCAAGGAACATGTGTGACTTGAGTGTCGTGACCCAAGTGTTGTGATTATATGAAAACGTGCCAATTGTGTAGTAGAGATTTCAATCTTATTGTAATTCTTGGTTACCCATTGCCAACATAAAACACCATTGGTGTAGGTTGAATACTTATGCAAGAGAAGACATGTGGTGGGCCCCATGGGCCACCATATGTGACCATAACATAGAATGGCCAAGGATGCATGCTTTCCCATCCATGGGGCAAACGACATTTTGTGTAATAATGCTAACTAATGGGGTTGTATGGGCTCCAATATACTTACATCATTGCATCTTTCCATATTTAGAAGACTTTATATAAAGAGAAATTTAGATGGGATTTTCAAAAATCAACTTTGGGACAAGTAAGATGGGGCTAGGGATGCCATGACCCATAGAACTGGTAGGTTAAGGCATGCTTTGACTAATTTTTTGATTTGTTTAAAACCTTGGTAAAAGGTCAAACTCCATTTTATGATTTTGATGTCCATTAGTCAAAGTTCAAAACTTGGGTCTTTAATTTTTGAAAATTGCAAATTTGCAAGTTTTTTTTATCGTTTCTGTTGCACTTGTCACTTGTATGGTAACAACAAGTTATATGGCATGAAAATTATAGTTGATGATCAACATCTTAGCTTAGCTTGGTATTGAATGAATGTGCCTCTTAATGGGAATATAAATTAGTGGTGGTTTGAATCTCCACCTTAGTTCCTTTTTGTTGAGTTGGAATTTTCTTTTTTTGAATCTATGTACATTGCATGAGTGATATTTTGGTTTATGCTATTGTTGCATTTTGGGTGGGTGTTCTACAAGTGATTCTCTTGTTATGTATTGGCAACATGTACTAATGTGGGCATGTAGGTATGGTTCTAATGTGCACTACTTGTGTAGTTTTGGGTTAAGCTATAATGGGCAAGATTCATAAGGATCAGAGGTTCGAACCCCCCAATCCATCATAGTTTTCTTGTAACTTGTTCTTGTTTGTAGTTTCCTTCACTCTATTTTTTTCAATTGATGATGTTTGATTTAGTAGGGGTTTTTAAAAAACTAATGTCCTATTCATGAACAACCACTCCAAGCTCCATTGTAACATGCAAATAATTGTTATGTTTCTTCCATTTGCATCTACATGATCACCATAAAATCTCTCATTGAAAACAATATTTTGCCAACAAATCTTGTCACATGCTTTTTATGGATTGTTGCCCAATTTAAAATGCTTTAAGTGCATAAGGAGTTGCAATCTGCCCCACGAAAATAAATGATAACCCAACTACTTACCATTAGTACCTCCACATGGGTTTGTATGTGGCGTGCCAAGAAACCTTGGCATTTTAAACAAAATCATTATGGCTACAGTGTACACAAGCATATCCCCCAAGTGGGAACCACTTTAAAAGACAGATGCAGAACTGCCAGTGATGGTCCTTCCTGGCATATCTCTTTGCAATTGGAAGCTCAGCATTTCTTAGAGTAAAATTTCTATTTTGAATCTAACTTCTCTATTGGGCAATGGGTATAGGTATTTACAAAGTGTAGATACTTTTCATTAGAGGGAGATAAAACCCCACTTAATATTTTTGCATAGGATTTGTGTCTGAGCACACCTTGCTCATAACATTATGGTCTGGGGCAGCAGATTTGGTCATTTTCTTGATCACATTATATGACATAATCTTCCAGTGTTTTATCATAAACTCATAATATTGATCACAATCTCTGTTGAACATGAATTTATTGACTTTGCCACCCCATACCTTAATGTCGTGGTCTTCTCACTGCCCATTATGTTGGGTGTGTCACCTAGCTTGCCCTAAAGACCCCTGGTGCCTTACCAACATAATTGGCATGGGCTTGACCATTCCATAAGACATTTTCTCACTCACAATGAACAATCACATACACCCAGGGCACATGTTTGTTGTTGGTGGTGCTATCATCTAATAAACTCCACACACACTGATATGGTTTTCTTATTGTTGGGTGCTGTTATCTTAGTATGATAACACCTGGCAGCTTTGGCATAGGTTAAATCATTTTCAATTTTGATGATTTTTTTGAAAGAAATAGCACATTAGAGAAATCCGCAAAGTCACCCTGTCTTCATCCTGTTTCTGGGCCTCTTTTCAACCCCTAACCCCTCTTTTACTGGTATCCATGAAGTAAGGGAATTTTATTAAATATCAGTACAAAATGCTGAATCTCAGCATTTAATGCACAAGGTTCGAGAGGAAGTAGCTATACAGGTCGGAGCAGTGAAAATCTATGTAACAGCAGTGGAACAGCAGTGGAGGCGCTCAGGAAAAAAGAAAGACAGGATGAAACTCAGGAAACTCCTGAGTTTCACCCCCCTTGGATGCTAATTTACTTTTTTGCAGGTTCTTTTTGAATCTCACCCTGTGTATGACCAAACTCAGGGTACTGATACTGTCTTTTCCTGACTTTATGGATATTTCTATTATGTTAAAAATTTCAAAAATCCAGTCAAAATGTTATAGTAGCACTTGAAAGTAGCCAGATTCAAACTCAATTTGACCTTACTAGGCAAATAATATTAAATGTGAACCACCTAACCACAAGGATAGCAGGAAAATTTTCAAAATTTTTATGGTTTTATTTAACTACATTCCTTAATTTCTCAAAAAAAATTTAATACAAATTTTAGGCATCAAATTAATTTTTTTGCATTATATTAACTATTTGGCTGCCTAAACTACTAATGTAGAAAGCTCCTAGCAAAGCTGAGAAGACCCTGTGATGTAGCAGCCACCAAGGTCATCCATAATAACTTTTTGGGGCTGTTACAAATATCACAACCTGTCCTTAAAGTAATGTGGCAGAGCCACCATGACATGCCCTTCTCCTTAAGAGATGTCTTAAGCAGATGTGGGCCTCATATCGGGACCACCTTAGTGGAGCACTAAGGCAATATGAGAGTTAGGCTAGAAATGGCTCCATGAGGTTCAACTCCTCTAGGAGTCAAGATACATCTGGACCTCAGGGTTTGGATGGGCCAGGGTGGGAGCTCAAGCTTTCATCGGCCAAGAAGATGATTGGGGGTTGTTTTCGTGACTATAGTGCAGGGCACTATCTTCTTAAAACCTTCAATGGACAATTAAACATTGTTTTGGGACGTCAAAAGGGATGAGCCTACTAAAGCACCTAGGACAATTAGAAGTTGTCCTTTGAAGGTTCGAGGCCACCAAAAGAAGGTTGGCTTGGGGATGACTTGGGTTGTCTTGGCCTAAGTCCTTTGGACCAACTTTGGGAGTTGGTCCCAAAAGGCCCCCGAATCAACCCCAGGTTGATTCGGCTTTAAGGCCATGTGGGCTGACTTTGAGAGTCGAGCCCTAGCTTGTGCCAAGTTAGAATAAGACTTAGCCTTGAAAGCAAGGTTTAGCGAGTCTAAGTAGCAAGTTTAAGTTTGTCATGAGCGGTCATGACTTTTGGACTAACCAAATGTGCCATGGGGTGTGCAAATAAATAGGAATCAAAGGAGTCAATGCAAAAGGAGCTTGGTGTGGCGCGTGGAATGCAAGGTGGCAAGTGAAAAAGGGTGTGTCATTTGGTATCAAAGCTTAAAACTTGATCCAGCAAGCGAGAAGATGGTAAAAGAAGTAATTGTTGGGTTTTTTGTCACAAAATGCTCACGTTGGACCAAGGCGAAAATGACAATGGTCAAAGCGAAAAAGGCTACCGCAAAGGAAGCTTGTGAGGCCAAGAAGTTGACCAAGTTGGTGGCAGTGGATGAACTAGGTTCTGCTAAGAAGCTACCCAAGACACCCAAAGGTGAAAGGGAAGAAGCCTATGGGCCCCTTAACCCAAAAAGTGGGGAAGGAGGGGCATCAACAAGGAAGGAGTCTGCCAAAAGGGAAGCCTCCACGGACAACATCCAAGTCGTGGAACAATTCTGATCTTCCTTTAACTCATCATAGTCGAGCGAGGAGGAAGAAAAGAACATGGAAGTTGTCAATATTCCAAAGAAGCCAATTAAGGCATCCAAGCAGATGGAGGAGTCCAAAATAGCCCAAGAAGCTTTGGAGGCTTTGGAGGCTCAAGTGGTTCAAGAAGCCGAAGTGGCATTTGAGGCACGAGAGGCAAAACTCTAGCTTGAGGCTAAAAAGATCCTCCAAGCCATAAGAAAAGTGGTTCAGTTGGAGATGGAATTGGAACAAGCCAAGCTTAAGACTCATCAAATTGAAGACATCCCTTTTTGTTATCCATGAACACCATGGTTAAAGCCATAAAGGTGTTGCAAACCCTTGTGGTTACCAAGAAGGAAACCAACATGCAACTATCCTTGGAACTGAGACAAGTTCAAAAGGAAAAGGGGGCTGGGCCAAGTTAAGTGGGGAAGCCGCAAAAGCCATGAAGACCCAAACACTAGATCCTTTCACATGAAAGGACACCAAGGTGAAAAGTGTGAAATAGTGGGCTTTCCAAATGGAGGCCTACTTTGAGTCCCAAGTGATCAACATGGACATGGATCGGCTTAGGTTGGTGTAATTTCTTTTCAAAGATCATGCTTTAGAGTGGTGGATGACACAAAAAGATGTCGAGCCAAACCTAATGGGAAGTTTGCCTTGGAGTGCATTTAAGGCCAAACTAAATGAGAGGTTTACCCTTCACAATCAAATCTTAAAAGATGGGCAAGAACTTTTAAGCTTGAGCCAATTTGATGGACCCGGAGTAATGAGGAAATATGTCCAAATCTTTGTGTCCTTATTAAGTTTCATTCTAATGAAATAAGAATATGCGCAAAAGGTGGCTTTCCTCCATGGCTTGTAACCTGACATTCGCAATGCCATTCGACAAAGATTAAGGTCCTTGCAATGTGCTAAAAAATGATGAAGGTTGTGGAATGCATGGAAGATAAATTCATGTACAAGAAGGTGAGAACACCACACGATTCATAACTCACCATGAGGGTGAATATTGGAAGTGTAGCGCAAACTACAAGTGGCCCAAAGAGGGGCCAGAAAGAGGAAGTGGGATAAAAACCCACCCAAGGACAAAGGAACCTTGACATAAAAAAGTCATGGGATGTTATTAAAATTTGATGTTTCAATTGTGACAAGTTGGGGCACTTTGCCAAGGACTATGAAAAGGTGAGACAAGATTGGGTACAAGGGGGATTCATTGCAAAGGTGAATGTGGCCAAGTTGGGGCCAAATTTAATCTTGTTTAGGTTCAAGGTATGAACTAATGGGGTGTTGTGTCTTTTGGATTTAGGAACCACACATTCATTTGTGAGCCCAAATGTGGTAGTGTGACTCAACTACAAAGGTGGCCAAATTCATCAAGGTCCAATTAGCATAAGGAGCCACAACACCAGCAAGCGAAATGGTGTTGGGGGCCATTTTTGAATGTGGCAAAACGAAGTTTCTAGAAAATTTCACGATTTGCGCTTTGGATGGCATTAAGGCCATCTTAAGGAACACTTTTTAAAACACTTATCGTGTACATGTTTTGAAAGTGCCCTAACTTTTTCTTAAGGGGAGGGCTTTAAATTAATAGTCATTGCTAGGTTAACAAATAGGTTTGTTAGCTTAAAAGTTGAATACCAAGCTAGTTTAAATAAAATGGGTATTCATTTAATCTCCTTGCAAGAATTGCAAGAAACCTCATTTTTAATTCTTATGTGTGTGGATGAATCTAATGTTAAGTCTAAAGCCAAAGGAGCTAAGTTTTGGCCTACTTGTATTTCCAACACAATTAATAAATTTTTGGACATCCTAACGGACGAGCTCCTTAAACATCTACCTCCTTTTCACAATGTGAACCATAACATTGAGGTGGTGCCTAGGTCGAACCACCTTCTAAGTCACCTTACCAATTTAATAAAATACAATTAAAAGAGTTCAAGGCTCAAATAAATGACTTAATGGAACGGGGATATGTTAGGTCGAGCAAATTGCCTTATGGTTCGCCCATTTTGTTCATGGATAAAAAGGACGCAAAATTACGCATGTACATAGATTACCATGCCTTGAACAAAATCACCATTGAAAATAATTACCCCTTGCCTCGAATCGACAATCTCTTTGATTGTCTAAATGGGGTTTCTTATTTTAGCTACATCAACTTAAAGTCAAGCTATTATCATATATGCGTCGAAAATGTAGAGTGGAATAAATAGCCATGAGGACAAGATACAACTCATACAAGTTCTTAGTCATGCCATTTGGGTTATGTAACACCCCATCCCCTTTCACAACTTTGATGAACTCGATCTTTCACGAGAAGTTAGATGAGTTCATAATCATCTACATAGATGACATCTTAGTGTATTCCAAGTCTGCGAAAGAGCATGCGACACATTTAAAGTTTTTGTTGCAAAAATTCAAAAAGAACAAACTATATGTTAATTAGGCAAAAAACAAGTTTGCAAGTTTAGAAATGGACTTTTTGGGACATGTGTTATCTCGGGAAGGGGTGAAGCCCAACCGAAAAAAAATGAATTAATTAGGGAATGGCAAAACCTGGTTTTGGCCAAAGGGGTTAGATAAGTCCTAGGATCGTTAATTTTTATAGGAAGTTCATAAAGGACATTTTAGCATCGGTATAACCAATCATTGACCTCTTCAAGAAAGGGGGATCGTTTGAATGGAAAGGCGAATAACAAAAGGCGTTCGAATTCTTAAAAGGGAAGTTGTCGTCAACATCGGTGTTGTGATTTTTGGATTTTACAAAGCCATTCAAAGTGCATATAGATGCAAGTGGATTTGCAAAAGGGTCTTGATGTAGGAAAGATACCCAATCACCTTTGAAAATAAAAAGTTAGAAGGGGGTCAATTGAGATGGCCAACTCATGAAAAAAAGTTGTTTGCATTAGTGAATTATTTAAAGGCATGGCAACATTATTTGGCTTTCATAAAACCAAAGTTTTACAAATAATGTATCCTTGAGATATTTTGAGACCCAACCAAGGGCCACAATGAAACAATTACATTAGCACAATACCTTGGCTTTTATGGACATTGAGTTGATTCATAAGTCTAGCAAAAACAATATGGTGCCATATGCATTAAGTCACAATGAGGAATACCAAGGGTAGATGCCTTGGGAAAATATTTAAATTCTCCAAGCGATCTAAAAAGAAATATACAAAAAACATATGTGGAAAATCACTTGGTGCAAAGTTATTTTAATAACTTGTGCTAGAAAAAGAAGGTGAAAGGGATTACCCTTCTAGATGGATTGTTTAAATGGAAGCAATCACGTGTCTATGTGTCAAAAGGAAAGTTGCACATGAAAGTTATGCAAGAAGTGCATGATGCACCCATGGTGGGACACCATGGTGAGAAAACAACAAAAGAGTTGTTGGGGAAAACTATCTACTGGCCTGAAATGAAGGAAGACATAGAACATTATGTTTGCACGTGTGTAAAAGGCCAAAGTACCAAGTTGATACATAAGAAAATGTTTGGGTTGTATAGGCCCTTCCTAATTCCTTCAGGTCCATTTGAGAGTTTCTCAATGGATTTTATGACATGTTTCCTGGAATGGGAGGGGACGAATGCCATCTTTGTGGTGGTAGACATGTTTTTGAAATTGGTTAAGTTTGTACCAACCTAAACAAATGCCACAGTGGCGGGGACAACAAAGCTATTTTTGGACATGTGGGTTTGGCATAATGGTATGCCAAAGGTCATAGTAAGTGACCAAGATGTGAAATTCATGTCAGAATTTTGGACGTTGTTGATGAAGAAAGCAGGGGCCAAGTTAAAATTTAATATCGCTTTCTATCCGCAAATTGATGGACAAACAAAAAAAGTGAACAAGATATTGAATCAATATCTTTGTAATTATATCGTTGATGATCATAAGGATTGGGGCAACCATTTAGGTTTGGCGGAGTTTTGTTTCAACTCCACAAAACACTTGGCCACAAAAAAAAATCCCTTTTAGTTGACTTTAGGAGTTGAAGCAAAACGACCCATGGATCTAATCATTCCTAAAACAAGAAGTATTCACTGCGAAGGTGAGAAGAAAGCCAAAGAGATGGTCAAAGAATGTGAAGAGAAGAAACCATGGGCCATCAATCTTTTAGAAAAGGCGTAATATGTTAGTTATGATAAACAAGCCAAAAAATTGCAAAGGCACATTAAATTCGAGGTGGGGGACCTAGTGTGGTTAAACATAAAAGACTTTAAAATGCTCGAAACTTTGGCGAATAGGTTCATCCCAAAGTACATGGGTCCTTAAAAAATCATTCGTAAACCCCACCTCGACGTGTACATTTTGCAACTACCAATGATGTTGGTAGCCCATCCAACCTTCCATGTGTCCAAGTTGAATCCAATTCATGAGGACAAGAAAAGGAAGGACCGAATACATGCCTATCAACCATGATTTAACCTCATTAAACACAAGATTGTAGGGGAAGTAAAGTGCATCCAAGCCGTGGAAAGGATGTCATTCAAAAAAATCACAATGGGTGAAGCCTGCTCATTTAAACCATTTGCTGAAAATGGTTGAAAAGTTTGAGTGGGAGCGTGGACACAAGATGGGAAATAGGAAATCACACAAGGATAAGTCCAACACATCATCATAACATTGATGAGGACATCAACCTCCAAAAGGCGAAAGTTGAAAGCAAAACCTAGAAGAATGGATGTATATTTAAACTTAAGCCAAAGTAAGTTGGCAGTTAGTTTGAGGTCAAGATGTATGAAATGGGGTGGACCATGGAAAAAGTAAATGAAAGTTGAGTTAAAGTGACAACAACCATTGGAAATGGACTTAAAGAGTTGAATTCTTTTTTCAAAAAAAACTTCTAAAAGTTTAATAAGGTGAAATTGTGGTAGTGATGCATGTGCATTAAATGGCATGTCCCCAAATTGAGAATAAGCTTGTAGGAATGAAGTTTCTAGTGCATGGAATTGCAAACCATGTCCTTTTAAGGCAAAGGGGGCTTGGTTTGGCTAAGCCCAAGTCGGCACAATTTGTTGGCACATTTTATAATCATACTCTGGTGTGGTTGCCCAAGGTCATCGAGAGAACATGCCTAGGCATAAAACTTAGCCCTCGAGTGTTTTGAGGAGACCCAAAGAAGGGGAATGTCACTTGGTAAGAGAAGCAAACCCAAGAGGGTAGTAATGTGGTTTAAGGGATTGACATAAAGTTGAATAAAACAATTGTCTAAAATTCCTCCTGCATTTAATAGAAGGAGTCCAAGATACAAACTATACCTAAATAAAAAACTATCTACTTTCCTAAAGGTTTGAAGTAAGAGGGTGGCAAAATGGGTGGGTTTGTTATGACAAGGGCAACGTGTTATTTGTGTTTACAAGGATGTAGACCTCTTGAAGGTGGGGGGTGAATGACATGCCCTTTTACTTAATATATATTTTAAGTGGATGCGAGCTTCATATTGGGACAACTTTAGTGAGGCACTAAGGCGAATTCGTTAAAACACATGGGATGATTAGAAACTATCCCTTTAAAACTTCAAGGCCGCTAATAGAAGGTTGGCTCCAGGATGACTTGGGTCGTTCAGCTTAAATCCTTTGGACCAACTTTGAGAATTGGTCCTGAAAGGCCCCCATGTCAACCTGGGGTTGATTTGGCTTTAAATCCATGTGGGTTGATTTCAAGAGCTAGGCCTATTCTTGCTCCAAGTTGGATTAAAACTTAGCTTCGAAAGTAAGGTTTAACGAATCTAAGTAGCAAATTTAAGTTCGTCCTGAACGATTTAGACTTCTGGATTAACCAAATGTGTCATAAAATGCGTAAGTAATTAGGAGTTAAAGGAATCGACACAAAAAAAACTTGGCTTGGCATGTGGAGTGCAAAGCAACAAGTGAAAAATGCATGTCACACCAACTTTGGTTGGTAACAACTATTTTCATATCCATGAGCTGGCCCATATATAACCCATATCAAGATGTAAACAACCATACCCTTTTGATCAATTTTCATATCTTCAAACTGACCACATTTAACCATATATGGTTGTTTGCTAGGAAATTTTAAATTTCAAACTTGCAACCTTTTAGTTTGTTTTAGGACAAAATATCTACTATGTCTAAAAGCAACTCAAAAAAATTGGGGTTTTACCATGGTACCATTGTAGGTGTTAAAAGTGCAAGAATCTTGGAATTGCATTTGTTTTATTTTAATCTCAATATGCAAACCACACACCACCCACCAACCCCCCATACCATTTTAACAAACCACACACCATCCATCAGTTCTCCCTATCTATCCTTAGCCCTTCGTGTGAATGTGCAACCCCAACCCAACATTTTCCCAATCCCTCTAAATAATACACATGTTAAACTTTCTCCCTTTTCCACTTTGTTACCCCTTATAGTTGCCCATGATCAAACCCCCTAACCTACCCGCATCCTCCCAACATGCCTACAATCTCCACTTAGAGCCTTTTGCCCCACTTATGGGCATCAATTTAACCTTCGAAGGTTAACTCGTTACCAACGTTCCTATTAACTATCTAATCCATATAATCTAGACTTACATGACCTTCCTGACCTAGTACCCTCTTTTACTCCCAACTCGTCGACATAAACTTGGGCTTGGGTTTCAGCATTAGATGTCCTTGGGTCCTTCCATTTCGGATTTTGTTGTTCTCCATTGTACAACCGCATCCCTATTGCCTTACGACATGATGTACAAGTGGCATTTCATTTTCCATTTGATAAGTTAGTATAGGACCCTTTTAATGTGGTAGTTTGGCATTTGCTCCTCCTACTACCCCAGTGGTGTCTTGTTTTACGCCCCTAAGGGGGGGCCACTAGGCATAAGGAAACAAGGATATGATTTAAACATTTTTTAGCAAGCGATTAGGAAAACTTGCAAGAGAATTCTTTTTACAAACCTAAGTTTTGGCAATAAGTTCGAGCTTAATGCCTCTTGCCCAACATGATCCTCCAACTCATAAATGCCTTTTTCTGTAATTTAGTTTTTCGGTGTGCAAGATAATATTTTTGAACGACACACATTCTGGCATCATTTTCTTTTGCACCCACATCCTTTGACACCACTTTAATTCTCACCACCCTACATTTTGAATTAAACAAATTCTTCCCATTTTTTTGGAAAACTACAAATTAAACTAGGACCTTGAATTTTCATATGATTATTTCAAGTTAGCATTCCAACACATACCAAACCTATTTATAAGCGGTCCTTCTGGGATGGTCTTTGAACACCTCTGAGGTTATTTTCAACTAGAAGATTCTGTGAGTGGATTCCCATAGTTGTTTCAACTTTGCTTTCATATCACACAAGGCAACATTCCATGTCGAATTGCACATATCCTTGGGGTAGCTCACCTCGTAACCATGACCAAACCTTCAAGTGGAATTCGTCCCATTGTCATAAGGGAAGTGTTGTATTGACTCATAAGTTGCAATTTATGCTTTCAATTTCACGATGTTTTTACAACACATTTTTCCCCACACCAATTTGGAGTAGCAACCAAGGGTAGATGTGAAACAATAATCCATGGCATCTAATGCACTTTGGACCTTCACCCTGACTAGGTGAAAGCTTTCAATTCGATGTGAATAGGGGTCAAATTTCAAGAACTTATGCAACATATGAGGACATCATACGACTTATCCCCTTTTTTTATGCATTTGAATCTCCACTATTTTATAATCACCATAATCGTGATGGCGATGTCACAATCATCCCATCTATAATGGGAACTCATCAAGGTAATATTTTAGGAGGGGCATTATTTTCTTTAATTCACCTTAGGGCATTATATTCTACAATTAGCCATTTCCTTTCCTATCTATTTCCATCCATTACAGATGACATTCACATCATCGGCCCCCTTCCATTGTATCCTTTGCATATGAACATTTTCAAACTAAACTTCATGCGATAGGTCTTTCTATCCAATTTCAAAAATATGTAGCATGGTCCCCCTCAAACCTATCACCCAACTTCAACACCCCATCCTAGTTTAACACACCATTAAAAGAAATTAGAGTCTTGGGGGTTCCATTGGGCACCTCATCATTCAAATCATCCTTCATAAAATATACCTTGTTAAAAGATGCTTCACATGTTGATCTTTTCCCTAAGCTGGGTGATGTCTAAGTAATTTTTGGAATACTATTCATTGTTACATGTAATAGCCATTGTATTTATTACGTTACACACCTCCTTCTTCCACCTTCATAAATTCCTTTCTTTTTTTAATTTTTCCCTCCTTCAAGTGTTTGGAGGCCTCTTAGGTCTAGGGTCCTTTGATAGCCCTAAAAGACTTTTAGCCCGTAAACAAACATTTCTCCTAATAACTTTTAGTGGCATCAAACTCATACCAACATTCACCATCACCCCAATAACCTATTTAAGGAATTGGGCCCTTTTAACCTCAATCATAATTGCTACGTTCATGGTTGATCAACATCCTTTCCTTCTTAAAGCTTTAGCGCAAGTTGACAACAACACTTTCCCTTTCTAACAACACTTCAAGCTAGCATGTGATTTTCTATCGCCCTTAACACGAACTTGTCTCCCTTTTTTGGAACAACTCATCAGACAACAAATGGTTCATTTTCAAGATTTCATTTTGGAATGTTTACACCATCATACCTTCTTTAACGTGCTCTTTGACATGATACTTAAGGCCCATCATCCCCAAATTTTATCATGTTCTGGCCCTGGGGTGGGCATTTGGCTTATAGTTCAACCAATCTTTCCAACCTTTCGATTACTTCCCCAATTTTTTCCACGGTGCTTCGGACACAGCTCAAATTACTACATCTTTCAATTGTAAACCTCCCTCAATGTGTGTGCACACATCCCATTGACCCTATGGGTATCCACCTGTTGTGTTGTGCCCATGGCAACGAATGCATGGGGACCCATGATGCAATTCATAACACATTTGCTACCATTGCACGAGATGTTGGTTTCCACATGGGACAACTACAATTACATGCACTTCCTTCAACCACACACAATTCCTCCCATTGACAAGTTGACATTGTGCTCACCAAAGATGAAATCTGTACCTTAATTAATTTTGTTATGGCTAACCCAACACGTGCAGATCTACTTCCTCAAGGTTACACAACTCCAGGATTTGTTGCATTTAATGCGATTCAAACCAAAGAAAAAAGTTATTGTGACTAACACCCTGCTAATCAATTCTTCTAGCAATTGAAGTATTTGGGTGTTTACACAAACATGCAAATGTGTTCTTACATGATTGTGCCAATGCTATTTGGAGCCTAAAAGAGCCAAAGGGCCCTCCCCTTTCTGTCTTGGTTACTTTTCTTGGTCAAAGAATTTCAATTACGTTACAATTGGTGCAAGCATCCTCCATCTTAAGTTTGACAATGGCAATAGGCCTAATTACCTTCCAACTTTCACCCCTTCATGACACACCCCCATCGCCACGACTGACCTATTACAAGCAGCTGGTTGTTGTTATGGAAAGTTTTTAACATCTAATTTGTGTTAACTTGATATTCTTTAAATTATCCCTTGTTTTTAATACCTTTGTACATTTTTCGAACATGTGGTGTGTTTCATAAATAAAGTTTTACAGGGTCTTCATGAATATGCAAAGTTTACATAATCATATCTACAGTCTAGGGAAGTAGAAGGGGCAGCTGATTCAGCCCTCTGGAGCTCTATTGGGAAGCAGGAATTATGAAATGCACTGCCGGACACCCTTACAGGCCTGCCTTGCGCAGGGGTGTGTGTTTCACAAAATGGAATGCCTGGCCACAAGGTCATTTCAATTATGATCTGGTGTGAGCGTGTTGCAGAAGTTTGATGACCATTCTCTGTTTCAGTTCCTAGGTGCTAGATTGTAAACATAAAAACCAGAGTCATTCATTCATCTAGGTTCTGAACCTTAGATACTCACTGTTGTCTATTGCTTGTGTTTTTCATCTCTCAGTAAAGAATTACTTGACTGAATCATAGTTGATTTCACCCTGGAATAAAACTGAATGGTATTGAACGTGATGAAATGTACTCTCATAAACAGAGACGGCATGTTCCTTGGATTAACAGCCACACCAGTTTCCCAGTAAAATGAAATATGGGTTTTCAGAGCATTTGATGAGGGTGTATAAACTGTCAATGCCAAGAAATCAACAGAAATTGCCAAGAAATTTAACTTGCTAATTGGATGGAAGCAAATGATATCAGAGCTTTTTCAAAGTAGACATACAGTATCTGGTAATAATTATTTCATTTTCAAAATTAAATTCAGCACTATGAATTGTAATTTATAATCACAGTGAAATACATATATTCAACAATGATGACTGATAATAAGAATATCAGATGTTGAAGTGTGTCTTCCTTCATGTTCCTTCTTGAACATGGGCGACAACTAAACATGTGCAGCAAAGTGAACATTACTGGGTCCTTGATTCAAAAGGCACACAACTTTGGGCATGCACATTACAACTTGTGCCAAACTTCCTCTAATTTTCAATTGTATTCAATTTTTCTGATGAAATTCTACATATGCTTGAAGTGAAAAGTGATTTGAAAACGTACAACCCATTTATTTAGGGTCGGTTCCTCACATTCAAGGCTTGAGGTCAAACACTAATGATGCTTTGAAAAGTTGCACAATGTATGAAAATTTAGAAAATCGTCACATTTTCTTATAGAAGGCATCTGAGGAAGTTGCCCAAAATGTGGAAATCTAAAGTTCATGGGGAAGTTGTACAATGGATGAAAATCTTGAAAACTTTACCTTTACCTATTCAAACATGATATTCTAAGAAGTTGCATAATAGATAAAGATACAGGAAATTGCCTTCATTTTCCCAAAGAATGCATATATCCCTTTGGCAGAGGAGGGCAGAGCTGAAGATAATCAAATGCTTGGCGCTTTCTTAATTGAAGCTCGCCTAACGAGCAAGCTGATTACCCAGGAAAATGCAAACGAAATTATCAAAAATAAATTTAAAAATCCTTCCTCTCTCCATTCCAGTTTTGCTTTTATGTTACTACACAATAGGAGTTTGCTCGTGCTTTGTCGACACTTGGCAACCTCCTTTTTGCTTTGGCCAGAAGAGCCTTTTAAGAGGAGAAAGCGAGCAAAGCATGTTGTTCATAAAGCAAATAATATGTCTTTAATAAAGCAAATAATATGTCTTTGCATCTTGGTTGGACTCGTGGTGCAAATAAAGTGGTCTTTGGCCCAAAATACCATTGGTGGAAACAAATTCAAATTTGGATCTTGACATGTTGGTTTTTTTGGACTGTAGGCATATTGCTAGGAAGTTGGTGGGCTTATCACAAATTAGGTTGGGGGGGTTGGTGGTTTTGGGATCCTATAGAAAATGCTTCTCTTATGCCTTGGATATTGGCTACAGGCTACAGCTTGTATACATTCAGTCATTTTACCTAAATTAAATTATTGGACTTTTTTTCTTCCTAATATTTTTGGAGCAATACAGCACAAAGATATAATGATGGGTGACATTGGATTGTCAAGAATAGTGAAGTAGTAGAGCCCATTGTGCAGGCACTTGCTTCTACAGAATGCAATGGTGGGGAGCACCATATAATCAAGAATAGCACAATAAGAGCCATAATATGGTTGGTTGCATAAGCTTTGAGGCCAAAGATGGCATAGGAGTTAAATCCATGTCATGACAAGACTGTCCTCATATCCCTCTAGATGCCAGTACCCATCCTATCATCCTAAAATGCAAGTGCAAACCTGCTGTTGATTTACAGAGATGAGGTTGAAAGAGCAGAGAGTGAAGGGGCAGAAGATATGATCCCTGACATGTGTGAGAGGATGAAAGAGAAATGCACAATCAAAGATTTAGGCACCTTCTGATTTGTGGTAGAAGACATTGGGCAACCCAAAGGAAAACTCATCATCTTTCAGATCCTCTGTTCCAATCTTTGCATGTCAAGGGGGCAGGATTTACACACCTTGCAGACAAGACTTGAGGTCAAGACTTTGCTTGCAGAAGAATATTGTAGCAAAGATTGTTCCTGGATAACTAAGAAAAACCCTGTCACAACATCAAATTCATTAGCACACATTCACAAAGACATTTGATCAGAAGCTCAAAAATCTGTTTGCAATTGGTAACATCAAAACATACATTTGATGAGATGGCCAATGTGACCAGAATCAAAATACAGATGTGGAGAATATACAGAATCAGGCACACTTTGATTCGCTGTAGATCACATTTGGCAACCCAAAGGAAAAACAATTTTCAGATCCTCCAATGTTCATATCTTTGCATGCAAAGGGGACAGGACTTACACACCTTGCAGAGGAGACTTCAGGTCAGAAACTTTGCTTGCAGAAAAGATTTTAGCAAAGGCTTTTCCTGGAGACCCAAGGAAAAAGGCTGTCACAACTCACAACAGCAAAAAACCATTAGCACACATTTCTGAAGCCATTTGATCAGAATCTCAGAAATCTGTTTGCTATTGAGCAACATCAAAGACATACATTTGATGGGGTGGCCAATGTGACCAGAATCAAAATGTAGATGTGGAGTATTTTACAGTATTAACAACTATGCAACTCTGCATAGCACCCAAGGTAATCCTCATAAACTATGTATGTAGCTAAGCAACAAACTACGGCTGAACAACAGGACAATCATCTATCTGTCTTCCCAGCACAAAGTTGAAAGCCGAGAACGAAACAAACCCGGGCGGCAATCTACAGATCGCCTTGTACAGATGCCGAGGAGAAGAAGTCCAGCAGAGCTAAGAATGAGCTACAGCAGCAGCTCTCATTCTTCGCTGAGGGAACAGGAAAAGACCTGGCTTATCTAAATAACCAGGCTGGAGTTTTTGTGCTCGGCGCTCTGTGTAGCGGCACCGTTCGCCTGCAGTGCTATCACAGATCTAAACCGACCTGTGATGTTTAGTCTTCAGCGATTCATGCGGCATGTACTGCCTTCAGAAAGGCACAAGCTCCTCAACAAAAGGTGTGACATTATAGGCATAAGAGGAATCTAAGAGGAATTGGAAACTGTCTACTGCAGGCGTCATCCATTCGTATCCCAAGGCAATGTCACTGAATCCGGAGTAACCATCAAATCCTTTTTCCAAGGACCAGGTTACTGCTGCTGCTGCGGCGTTGTGCGCATTTTCCAGCGTGTCGACGAACGCAGGAACTTCTCCATGAGCTACAGGAGTCATAGAACGATTCTCATCATTCAGGACCGTTTCTCCCTTTCCAACGTCGTCAGATCTTCTGACTTTCTCAGCACTGGCGCTTGAAGCAGCGCACTCCAATCTCTCATTGCAGTCCACCACATGAAAGCACATGTTGAGCGGAAGAGCATTGTCTCCTTGGTTCAGCATCGGAAGAATGTCAAATTTCTCGCATACAGAGAAATCGCCACCCGTCAAGTTACTGCTGCGGGAGCACCCGACAGATACAGCAGCAGAAGCAGCGCTAGTGAATCCGGGCAAATTCCAGAAATCGTCGCCCCAGCTCGCAAACGATGTTGTACGAGGCGGCACCTCCTCTTCACCAGTGCAAGGTATGCTGGAAACAACGGCATGATCCTCGGACTCAGATAAGCCTAATTCCTCTTCCAGGCTTCTTAGAACTCGAGCCGCGTTCTTTTTGCTCACAGCGACATCTGAAGAACCGACCGGTTCCTCTCCGATCAAAGACTTTTCCAAGTCTCTCACAACAGAAATGCTCTCGACGTTAGATCCGTCTTCTTCGCTGCCAGTGACAGCAGACAAACACTCGTCGCTGAAGGTGCCCCCATCTCTCGGCTGCACGGAAACCCCAAGAACAGAAGAAAAATGCGACTCGGAGCGATCACTGGAACGCTGCCGCTTACTGACTGGAGCTTCAGCCTCATCCACTTCGCCAACAGCATCATCATCGCCAAAGACCACCAGCACATCATCATTCCTCACCCTTTTCGCTTCACCTTCCTCAACGTAAGACAGCGGCGCCATAACGAAAGAATAACGTGAGTGCCACACAGAGAACGCAAACGACTATTCTCCTCCGAGACCACTTAAAGTTCAAGCAAACATGCAAGAGAATGACAGGAGAGAGAGACACAAGAGAAACCGAGGCGGAGCTCCCTTTTTAATATTATACAACAAGAAAAGAGCACGACAGCACCACAGAGGACTGACGAGTAAAGTACATCCGTCGCAGGTAGAAAGGATCGGCATTATAGCGGACGCAAAGACAACAGACGTCAAGAAAATCATTACAAGAAAAAAGAAAATACGCACACAACAACACCAAAAAAAACGCCAAGAAAGAAAACAAATTCCAATCTCTGAAGGTTTTTTTTTTTCGGAAAAAATAGGAAAAAAAAAACGGAGCTCCGGAAGCAATAGCAGCAGACAGAGAGAAATTGAAAAAGCGAGATGCTGCCGCAGTCTGTTGTGGAAATTGGTGAGGAAATGGAGAAGCGGAGGAAGAGCTGAGTCGCTGACGCACTTCACAGCGACGGCGCCGGCAGCGCCGGCAGCGAGCGAGAGAGAGCGGCTGGCGGGAAAAGAGGGGCATGGAATTGGCAACAAAATTAGTAACTTAAATGTGGCGAGAATGAGTGATTTTTTTTTGGTGGCGAATCATCGCCATTTTGCTATTAAAAAAATAGTCCCTAGCAACATGCTCAAAGGAACTTTTTGAGCAGAGTTTTAGCTTTCATTTTTTGAAATCGCCATATTTACCTAATAGGTTCTAGTGGTTCACCAACATGGAATAGGATACCTAGATTTGTTAGGTCTCTATTTGTCTGGTAGCCAGATTTGGCTAAATCCTCTTGTGGCTGATCGTCACTTTTGAAGCAACATGAAAAAATTGAAAAAAAAAACACTGGCTTGAAATGATGAAATACCTTTTGAACTTCTAATTTATTATCATTATTATTATTCATTGATTTGTGTTGGGTAAAAAGCCCTACAGTATAATTCCGCCAAAATAAGGGGCCTAAAAGGAGCCCAAAGATAAATTAGAGCTGAGTCCAGTCTTCCATTTTGAGAATGTCTACCACGCACCCAATTCAGTGTTTTTCTTTCCTGGCGAAATTTTGTTATTTTTCAAAAAGAAATTGGGATTTTTTCTTTTTTTTACCTACTGTAAATTCAACTAATTTTGCTTTTTTTGGGGCTTTAATTTCGCCAAATTTTGAATTTCAAATTTTGGAAAAAAGAAAAAGAAAACACTGCACCCATGATGTTTAGTCGATAAAGCAAAAGCAAACCATGAACCCAGGGGTGATGGCTCAAAGGTATAGTCCCTTTCTGGGACTCGGTGAGGTCTTTTAAAAGAAAGGTTCTGGGTTCAAACCCACTGTTGTGCAGGTGACAGCCCTGTCGACCCTGCCGCTCAGCTTGACTTGGGGATGCCTACGGCTTGTCAGTCAGTTCTGGTATTGTGTTATGTAAAGCAAACCCTACACATATGTAGAAGAGGAGTGTTCTTACTCCTCTCCAAAATGAACTTTTTAAATTTCATCTTTGTAAATCTAAGAACCTGCCCCCACACAAAACTTCATGGTTCAAAATTTGAGGATCTTACACAACCGTAAGGTACCCTTTACTTATGCTTTTGTACCCTTATGCTTCTGTAAGATCCATGAAGGGAGACCCTTACGCTTTTGTAAGATCTCTGAATTTGTAAGTTCATTCCATTGGGAAGGAATTCCTACCCTGAATTTTTGAGCCCAGCATTGGACTATCGGCCTCAGCCAGGCCCTCAAATCCAAGAAGAGCCCCAAAGCGATTCCTTACCCTATACTTAAGAGTGAGAGGGATCTTAGATTACAATCTTTCCCTTTATCAAAAGCTATAAGAAGAGACTAAACATACAAAATGATCTTCTTTTTGTTTGGAAACGGCAAAAAAAGAGACTGCAAAGTAAAGTACGCTTTTGTTTTCTGTTTTTTCATGAAGAGGAAACTAGTTCAACAATACAAGGATTATAAGGGGCTTGCATGAGGCCATAGTCAAGCATAAATCCAATTTCAATAATGGCCTTGACTGAGGGCTTTACCCTGAGTAGAGATACCAACAGAAATTTCTTTTAATGATAGGTGGATTTGAGAAGGTGCAACAACAAAATCGCAAAGCTCATTCTGCTGCCGGTGAAAAATTTATGTGTTAAAAGTGTTGTCCAAATAATAACACATAAACCGTAAACCCTAACTGGAGAACCAGCTTATTTCCAAAATTGAATTATAACTTAAATTGGGGTGCTGTCCCATTGTAAAAAGGTTTAGATTTTGTAAATACATAAATATAATTTCATTAAAATCAATGTAAACTGATCTTACATTTTAAACAAGTTATTACATTTGATTGAATGTACATAATTAATACTATTGCATAATAATTATCTTGGAGTGTGTGTATATGTTGAACAAATTAATTACATACTTTTTATTATTATAAAAATCATGTGTAATGAAGATAGAACCAGATCTTGTCTTCCACTACCTAGACAGACGTTAAATTATGTCTGAAAATAGTGGAAACCGAAAGGTTAAAAAATCCAAAGAACTGGTCTTGAAAAAACTTAATCTGACCTGCAACAACAAAGAAGGCTCCCTCAATAGATTGAGAATTCTGGATGAAACTTCTTTTACCACCAGCAGGGGTGGTGAAATCAGTTTAACACCCCGCTTTAATACAGTGTTCTTTTTTTACAATTCATTCTCAATTTCAGCCAAACTGGGCATTCTGATCCCTGGTTTGGCTGACTTTGTAACTAACAGTATTGTATAATTTTTTTGGGAAAGCCAGTAGAATAGAGGAATTCAAGAAATTTGTCATCTTCATTTTAAAAATAACTTGGCCAAACATTATTAGTCAAGGCGCCAATACAGAGAGGAAGTGAAAGTACAGAAGGAGAGGACCTACACTTCTCTTTTCAATAGGTTGTTGTGATCAGAGTTACTCACAAAGTGTTGTGATCTCATCAGCCTAATGGAAACCCATTGACATAGGGCCTTAATTCTTGCCATAAGAAAGTCACTTTTCATTAGAGAGCTGTTGCAACTATAATGAAAACTTATTATGTAATGAATCACATTAAAAATTCTGGGAACACATGTTCTCAGAATTTTTTTTAAAGGACAGATGTAATTGCATGGTGAATTACAATTCGACCAGTAAAGCTATGAGATGACCGCGATCACATCTAGCTACTTGCAAAAACATAATGGAAAGTTGCTATGATCATAAAGTTTGTGATCACAGCAGCCTAATGGACACATGCCCTAAGTGCAGGTTGAATTGCTACAAGTCACATGTGGAAGACTAGGGACCCATAGTGGAGATCCTTCTGGTAAGGAGTCAATGATGGCAATGGGGGTGGTGCATTTAGAAAGTGGGTGAGGGGAGAAGGAAGTTGAAAGGTGATGAACCCAGTGCTACAGCTGGACTCAAAATGGAAGATGTTGTCATGCAGGGAGTTGAGGGAAAAGGCAGCTTTGTAGAAATTTTCCATCCATTGTAGGTGGCCCATGCTCTAAAATTCACGAGTATGGAATACTACCGTAGAAAGAAGGTGGGACATCTCAAGTCTCATCAATCCACCATTGTTGCAACACTCCAACTGACCACCAAACCCCTCATTTAAACCTAATTATGTGGAGAGAAGGTACTACACAATTCAGTTTCATGCAATGGGCTGTTGAACAATCTTCTTCTTCACTTGCTAAAAGGGTGCTGTATTTGTACCTCCTACCAGTTGCATGTACTAAGAAGCTCATTTGATTGGATATGATGGAGTTAACTATTATACATAGGACTTGATGGGACCTATTGCACGATCCAGCACTTTGAACATCTCCGAAGATGGCTGGCTAGTGTAGCCCTTGTGCTAAGTCCTGACCAGACCTTTCTGAATTGGTGAAATGTTGGCAAAACGAAAAATTAAAAACTTGGAAATGAAGTGATTTGGAAGGTTTTGAATTGCCAGAAGTGAGGACAAAACAGTTTAAAATGTCAGATTTATATAATTTGGTTTTCAGTGTGTAGCCAAAAAGTATAGAAGGATGGTTGAAGTTTTGTACTCCATATCTGGTTTATAACCAGATTTGGCTAAATCCTCCTGAGACTTTGGCTACAAACAAAAATTCCTAAAAAACCATTGGTGCTGAAAGTAAGGTAGCACTTAGCACCTAGACCAGTTATCCTTGCTACAAAATAGAGTAACTATGGCAGGTACACAAGATGGTACTTACTACTATGAATGCAAATGTGTATACATTTGTGTATATGATTAGGTCAGCTGCAGCATATGACAGCCTTAAATGCAACTTATATTCTGATTGACAAGTTTATATTGATATTGGGTGGTCCTTAGAATGAGGGACAGATACAGTTTGGTTATCAACCTGGGTATCACTCACTTACTCACTGGTTTTGGTATATTAATCATGGTTCTAAGAAATAAGAGAGTCAAATCTTTGTAGAACATGAAATGATATAAGTAAACATGGTTCCCATTCAAAGAACGATGGTTTCTGATGGATGGTGCATTGGTGGGTTCTTGGCCACATAATCCGTTCAAAGGACAATTGGCAGCTCGGCCTGGCACAGTGTCTCTGTAGTTATCTACACTTCTGACTGAAGAAAGCTTCACTTTCACTTGGCTACTGGTGTGCAGATTCTTTTGAGGGATTGTGTGAACATTATTATTGCTTCAGAGATGTCAACAAGGAATTCTGGAATCATGATCAGACTGCTTTCACCAGATGCATTTAATCTTAGTGTTTTAAGTTACATACTTGGGGGAATATTTTGTATGTGAGAGGAGAAAGGGGCATGTTAAACACCCCTTATGAACTTTGCGGGTGTTGGTGGGCAATGTCTTCCACAATTGCACAGTTCATGGTCTGCAAAAAAAATGTATTCTCTGCAAATTCATGTATTCATATCATGCAAAAAAATGCATTCTCTTTTTTCTGAAATGGATTTTCTCTTCCATTTGTGCACCCCAGCCAAACAAAACCAAAAATAAATAAAAATCTTACAGGTCTTGCAATTGTTCACTAGTTCCAAGTTTCAACCCACAAGCGTTCAAGAGACAAGCCAAGTACCTACCTGTAGGCTAATTTTATCAGTTTCTAAATTATTTGACATACCATAGCCTAGGGTCAGTTTCCACATTGACAAAATGAATTAATTCTTTTTTTAATTTTTTGAAATTATTATTATTTCCATCATTTACTATAATACTGTGATATGAGTAATGAAATTATTTAGTGTATAATTATGATGATTTTCAACATGTCAACTTCATATTTTCACATTTCATTTCCCTATTTTGAGGATTATTTAATGAGGAAACTGACCTCAGGGTAAGGTATTTAGGATGTCCACATTATCCAAACCCTTAGACAAAACCATGCCAATATCACACAGGGCACCACAATGACACCTGGAACGCCCCTGACATTTGGAGGGGTGTTCAGCATCCCATCCTGAGGAAAAAGAGGTCTATTTTGTTTGTACATTTTATGCATTCTGTTGGGAGGGGTTTGTGTGTCTATTTGCAGGCTCACTTCTTTGATGTCCTTTGGGGCCAGCACTCACCAGCACACCAGTTGGGAGTTCTGTCCATTGGATGGGGAGGTATTTCTCATTAGTGCCTAAATCTGGGTTGACCACAGTTCATTTTGTGCTAACCATTTCCTGAGAATTTTGTTTTTGCTAAACTCTGACCTCACCTACCTAAGTACATATTACCCATCCTACATGCCTACGTCATTCATATTCTTCCCTACCTACCTACTCTCCTTCCTATATATATATATATATATATATATATATATATATATATATAATGATTGTAATAAAAGTTAAAAAGAAACATATACAAAATTATCATTAATCAAATATAAAAATATAAATTATTTTAATAAATTCCAATTAGAGCTTTTTGGTAATATTCAGGAGTGTATAGTCTTTTTTTTAAAACATTTACTCAGTTTTGGTAGTGTGAAGTAAAGTGGAGCACAAGTAATAATAATTATTATTATTATTATTATCTCAATATTTTTAGCTCCTTTTAAATATATTATTAGTATTTAAATAATAATAATTTCATTAAATTTAAAACAATTTGATAGGATTGAAATACCCACATATGGGCATTGCCATCTATTGGTCCAAGCCCCCCTAAAACGAATTTATGTTCCAAAAATGTAATACCTTCACATGGGCGCCAATAAAAATGTTGTTAAGCCTCTTTTAAATGGATTTCTATTTCAAAAATGCAATACTTGCATCAATCATATTTGTTTGGTTGAATGCGAGTAATACAAAAGGTTTTTGTGACTCTTATGTAGGTATTACATTTGAAAAGGAAAAACTTTGTGTGTTTTGTGAACGCCATACAAGTATTGCACATTGAATATCTTTCATCCAATTTTATTTTTGTGACTCCTATGCAAGTATTATAGTTTGTATACCTTTAATCTAGTTTTGTTTTTGTGACCCAAATGTGAGTATTGTATAGGTTGTGTTTATTTCAATGGAAAAAAACACTGAAAATATGGGTATTACATTTTTTGTAGTGATGATTTTTTGTGTTTATTGAAGTATTGTGGAATCATTCTTTTGCATATGTATTGAGGAATTAATAGATTAAAGGTGCATCACAAAACTTGGTTACAAAAAATGATTTAAAATATTGCTTATGAAAAAATATATTGACAAGTCCCAAAAAATTTCATGGAAAATGCACTAATCCACATCGATGTAATAAAAAATGTTTATAGAGGTGCAAAAAAATACCCAAAAAGTCACATTCATCTAACTCAAAAGATCATCATCATTAAACCATGAGCTTGGTGGTAAGCCTTTACCACGTTCACCACCCTCATTGCATGATGGTGCATGTACATGGTAATGTTTTATGGCAAGATGGACTATATTCATCACAATCAATCCTTTATGGTTCCAAACAACCTAAATCACAATTTAAAATTTATTTTCAAACTTGGAACTTTCAATTTAACTCAAATTAATGGAAGAATAAAACACATCATTCATGAATTATCTCCAATGTGTGGAAATCACAGATTACTTGCATCTCTTTTATTTAAATGGATTAATTGTTAGACTCCCACTCCCACAATGTCACAAGGTAACATTCCATGTGACCTTTGCCCTTTTAACATAACAAAACCTCATCCTTCTCAATCTCTTTTTTTTGCCTTGCTTGTTGTATTGTCGCCCCCCCTCTTTCCATTTTTTTACCCCTCTCTCTTTTTCCTTCTTTATGCCTTGCCTAACCTATTGGCCCTCCCCTCTCTCCTTTTTTTTCACCCTTCTTCCTTTCTCCTTTCTTTCGGTGTGCTTGTCCTATTACCCCTTTCTTAGTTGTATTTGACAAAGGCATTGTGGGAACACCTTTTGAGTAAGTATAAAGATTGGAAGATCAAAAGTTGATTGAATAGATAAGGTTATAGGTTTGCGTGTAATTTTATTGGCCCAAGCTAATCAATGGGCATGTGTAGATTTTGGGTGCACCCATCCAATTGATGGGTTGTTTTGAAATCTACCCATCTACTTGTTGGGTTTCATCTCAAAATATGAATGTTGGGTAACTAATTTAATCATGTCTTTACATCATTTTATTTTTTTGGGTTGTCCCCTTTTTTTTTTGTACCACAAGGTTTCATATCACTATGAAATGTATAAAAAAATTCATATGATTAATTTTTTAAATGAATTTTTTTGATAAATATACAAATAATGAGCTTAAATTCCTTTAAGTTTTATTAAAATGAGATTTGAAAAAAAAATGCAAGAATTGATTAAAATAAAACACATCAATTTTTAAGTAAATATAATATTTAATATTTTTGAAATATAAGAATTTTATTTTATTTTTAAAACTTCAATAAGGTTTTGATGAAGATTTAATTTTTAAAATCATAATGAAATTAATTTTTAATGATTTTTTTGGTATTTTTGTTGCCTTTATGTTATAAAAAATTATTATTGTTAAATTATTAATAGATATGCATGTATGATTTTAGGTTTTAACAAGCATGCATGGGGCAAACACAACTTGTTTATAAAGTTGGTTGGGGGTATAGTGGGGTTTATAGGTGAAAATTTAGGGAAAGCACAAGGGTTAATGTATTAAAAAAATAATTTCTCACAAGTTTGTTTTTTATTATGGGGTTTCAATGGGTATAAGGAGTGGATAATTCAATTAGAAAGAACTACAAATTGAAGTGGAGCTTTAAGAAAATGGGGAAAAGGGGTTAGGAATTTTTTTTTTTTTCCAAAAGGGTTTTGTTGGGTGAGGAGGGGAAGATGGGTTAATTCCACTCATTTCAAAATGAGATTTTTTTTTAAGGGACTGGGAGAGGTGAATTCTTTTTGGGATGGGGACTACCCAAAGGTTTGTTTTTTAGGTGGCATGGAAGGGAGAAATTTAGTTGTTTATCAAGGTAGGAAGGTGGGATTTTTTTAATTTTCAAGGAATTTTTTTTTTCGCGACGTGGGATGGGGTGGTTAAAAAAGGGGGTGGAGGTTTTTTTTTCTCTTTTTTTCTTTTGTGATATGGTGATTTAATGAAGATTTTTTCTCAATAAAATATTTTACAAAAATTAATATCTTTTTTTCGGGGGATGGAAAATTTTCAGCACGCAAATTTAATTTAAAAAATTTTAATAGAAATAACAACCAATATTTTGTTTTAAATTGAACATTTAATACATCTAACCAAAAACAAGGGAAAAAATCAATTTTGACCTTTTTGTGTGTTTAACTTTTTTTATGTACATGATTTTTTTTTGACATTTAACAAATAATATTATTATATTTGAGTGAAAATGAAAATAATGATTAAATAGTGGAGAAAAATTTAAGGTTTATGTATTAATATCTTTCACATCTGGGTTGAGATATTTTAGGTTTAGGTGTAAGCATGAGGTGCATAATTAAAGATCATAAGATGTTAAAGGTATTGATTGTTTTATTCATTATTAGACCACAATCTAATTGCCAAACCATGGTTCATCAATATGCATGGTTAATGGTAAATATTTACCATAGTCAAAGTTACTAAAAATCAATAACTAAAATTTCTAAGATGCCAAGGGTATTGATGTCTTGTTCAAACTTAAACCATAATTTAACTGCCAAACCATGGATATGATCTTTTATTGTTAAGTTGAAATTGACCATAGTCAAAATTACTTAAGTCAATACATAATAGAAAAAGGTTTAAGGTTTAAGTTAGGTCTTTTGTCCCATATAAATATAATATTGTATCTTTGTTTTTTTTTTTTTCATAGCAAAAACCATGTGCTTGGTTTAAACTTTCACCATTTATTGATTGTTTTTTTACAAATGTCTATTTTGCTAAGTGTGTGTTTTTGCAACTATTAGTTTTGCCCAATGTTATTTCATTTATTTGTTGTCAAATTCATTTTGGTAATTTTTATTTATTTATTTATTTTTTGGGCACAATGGTTCTTGTTCTAATGAAGGAAACTATATTAATTATTACATTGGATGATTTGGATTTCAAAATTTAAATTGTTATATTTGAGGCAAAGGTGTTTAATAGGTATGGCACCTTTAATCAAATTGCAAATAAGAACATATAATATCCAAGTTGTGCATATTTGCATTATGATTTGTTGGACAAGGCAACTTTGACCACAATCACTTTGAGGATGAAATTGCTTCATATAAATATGCATGAACAACATTTGCATAAATGCATTGTTAAGGGTGTTTTCTATTCCCTTATATTACATTTTTTTTTCCTAATTATTTTTTATAGAAATCAACAAATGACTTTTATTCCAGATTTGGAAAAATATATGGAAACAAAACAACATAATGGTTTTTTTTCTTATTTATAAATATAAAAAATAATATGAATTTCCACAATTATAATTTGAAAAAATAAAAGCTTCAAAATTATAAATGTGTTGGTTCAGAATGAAAAACTTTATGAGTTACAAATAAAATAAAAAGATATTTTTTTATCATCCTAAAAAATCCTCCTATTTATACTAGGTCATACTATTATTTGAAGTTAAATAGTCACTAGCCAGTACAAACTTAAAATGAAAATAAAAATTATTGGTCACAGGTTTAAATTAACATGTTCTATGAAGAACCAATTATTGTAACAAACTAATTATTGGTTCACATAACAGACTAGTCTTTAAATTGTCTTGGATATGTTCCTTTATGATCTTCTATATGATTTAACACCATTTTTTCCATTTTGGACTCTTGTTACCAAGGCTTGGTTTTGCACCTTGAACAAGGCATTATTTAAAAACAATTATTCAAACTCCCTCAACTGGTTATCCATATAAGTAGTTTAGGAAGTTTTACCAAGTGATTGGCGAAATGTTTTTAATTCAGTCTTCAATTCTTGAATTTGTACTCAAAGTTCATGGGTACGATTCTCCATGTCTATGTTAATTTTTGTTAATTGCTCTCGTTGTTACAAACAAGTATTTTCTAGCTCCACAAAAGTTCATTCATGTTGAACACTAATTGTTTCCATTTTGCTATAATCCCTTATTGACCAATCACAGTTAGTCTACACGACCTTGAGGTCATTATGGGTCTTAAAATGAGCCCGATTCAATTCATTGTACTCATGTTATAAGGCTTCAACCTTCTTAATTGCCTTTTTGACTTCAACATTTTTAACAACCATGTGTTTATTTTTATCTACAGTTTAAGGATCTGAATTTTTACAATAGCTAATTCCTTGGCCCTGTTTTGCAATGCTTACTTGTTGTTAACAAGTTCTAAGCAATGGGCTTGTAACCAATTGTTTATGTTTTCCAATAGGCTTTTAACATAATTGTACCTAGTTTTCAAGTCAGCTAAGCTATCTATTGTCTAAGGCTAGGTTTGAGCTAAGGCGATTTGTTCAAAAAAAATTGTAACTTGTTTAAAACTCTCATGTTAAACATACATTGTAGACATCTCATCAAATATGTAAACATGCCTAGGATGAACCAGTTGAACAAGTGTAATACCTATTGACAACAAGTTGCTAACTTATTCTATAGGAGCAAAAATTCCCTAAAGAAATAAAGGCTCTTGGTTTGTTACTTGTTCAAAGTCATGTTTGATTCTATCCTCCATGACTTGATCACTTTTTGTCTGAATGGAATCATCATCTTATTGTGTTATAACACTAGCATCCATTTATTCGTCTCCTCCCTCTACGATCAACATTCATTGGCGGGTGCATGGTTTTTTCTTTGGTGGATAATCGGTTGGTTCTAGACTCAATCGATCCTTGGGTGTTGATGGCTAAGTTTGGATTTTCAACCCTTGGGACTAATGAACTAGTCATGACAATATGTTGGTAGAATGAACTAGGCGATGCTCATTAAGAAATTATTCCTTGGTGATAACCTCAATAAAGGTTTTTCTAGATTGTTCACCAAGGATTTTCTTCTTGTCTTTCTCCTGAGCCAGTTGTAGTTTTGCATGATCAACAAATGTATCCTCATATGTGATTAGATACCAGTGCCTTAAGCAAACATCTATCACCAATCTTAAATAACAAGTGGTTGTTTTCCTATCATGTGTTGCTAGTCCTACTACAATCGATTTTTGGTGTTTTGACCATCGAATCAACTCTATAAACATATGTGCCCACATAATGGAGCACCAATTGACTTTATTTCCCTTGTTTGTTAAATTATGGGTAATGCCTATCTGATTGTTAAAATAAGCTAACTTCTTTTGTTGGTAAATAATCTACAAGATTGTTGCAAACTTGGCATGATATTTTTCCTTCATTTAAATCATGTGCCATTGTTCTTTTGTTGACAAATGCATCCAATCCAATTATGTTCTTCAATGCAACATGTGTTTTTTTTACTAATGCATTTGCTACATCGACCATTCCTTTAGCACTTACTCCAAATTGTTAAATTATCGACGCTTAATCAATGGTGATCTTTTCACCACAAACAACTATTCAAATTCGTCCATCCTTTGTGGATTCCCAAATGTGTAAAAATTCTTTGAATAGGTTTGCCCATGGAACTGTCTAGCGAACAACAAACAAGCCACCCAAACCAACTCACTTTGCCCATTATAGCTATTTAGATCCCATCTAGATCCATTGCAACAAGTTTTGGACTTTCCCCCCTTTAAATAGATGTTTACTTTAAGGTTATTTTGGTGAGTGAACCACTTTCTTCCATCAGCTCCTTCCCCTTGCACCCCATCGTATACTTAAATTGCGCCTTGGTGGGTACAACATGTATATTGAGTGAATAAAGTTCAACCTCAAAAAACCTTCCTTGAACCAATTTTGACAAAAAGTTTGTTCAACTTCAATAGGTTGATTTGCAGCTTTATTTTCAACCTGTTCAAAGTCAATAATAACAATTAATATAGGTGGAGGGGGTGAAAAATGTTGCCACAGACCTCGCAATGTCTTTTCAAGTCCTTTTCCCATAGTGGCAACACATTTTAGAGTTTCAAAATTTTCATTTTCTACGTTTCTTTTTCCACCAAAACTTTTGCTACTCTCTTGAACTATAGGAGGTGGCCTAGATGCAAATGGTTCAATGTAAATTGTTCCAATTTTTGTAAAAACTTCTTCTTTAATTCTATGTAACATTTTTTTTTTTCTTTTAACTTTGTTTCCTCAATTCAACTTTTTTATTGATTGCTTTCTCTCTCAATTGATCCAAGGCATTCATTTTTTCATCTTGGTGCAATAAGAGGTATAAGTAATTTGAAAATGAAAAATGAAAAGACACTTCAAGAAGTACGTTGGTTTTTTGTATTACAGCCACAAAATGAGAGGTGGCGATGCTTGAAAAACAATGTGACCTTTAGGGCAAACTTTCTTTAATAAACTAACACGTGTAATTAGGTTAACTAAAACATCATTGTTTTGCACGTGAATAGGGCTAACATGTACTTCTTAATTAACTGATTACATTTTCAATTGGTTATTGATACCATTTTCAACAATTCTTGTTTGGATAGACCACAACTAGGTTTTTTTCAACTAGTTCATTAATTGTTATACCTTCAATATGTGATTTAACCAATTCCTCAATGAACATGTTATTACAATGGTTTGTTTCAATTGGTTCCTCAGTGAACAAATTATTAGACTACACTATGAGAAATCATGTTCACAAAGATTAGATTGGCATGCAACTAGATTGTCACAAAAATTATTGTGCAACTAAGGTACAATTATAATATGGAAATACAATGAATTAATAACTAAAATGCCATGTTAGAATATTTTAGAGTTGTAATTTAGTTGCACATTAGTTGCAATTTGGACTCTATACGGACGTATGTATGCAAAATATATATAGTGATAGTCAACCGTAGTTTGACCATGATCACAAGTTACATTGAAGTGGTTAATCTCCACTATGTTGCAATTGGTGTAGTTTTAGCATTAAGTGTTCAATTCATCTAAAATTAATTGTAAACTATGTGGTAATTCATATTATTAAAAAATTTATAGATTGTGCGATTCATTGAAAGTGTAAATGCAAGCTTTCAATTGGATTGGAATGGTGTATTAAAGTGTTTATGAGTATGTACATACATATATCATTGCTTATACATTTCAAACTTTTCTAGACTATATTATTAAATGTGTCATTGATATGAGTTGATTCCTTTGTTGAATTGATTAATTAAAATAATTCATTTTCATAATTATTTAAATAATTAAAATTTAAATAATGTAGTAAATATTATAGTCTTATTTTTTGTGATTGATGTTCAATTATTGTGTTAATAATATTTCACTACATTGGAACAAAGTTGCAACAAAGTTGTATTGAGTTGCACTGTATATACACCGTATATAAATTTTTGCAACTCTTGCAACTTGTTTAATAGCACTCACAATGTATAAATATGATGAGTTGCAAATGTTCGATGCAACTCAAAATTTGAGTTGTAAGGCCACTTGCAAAACACCCGTTTTCTCACTAGCTTATCTCAACTAGTTCTTATGGTATTAAATTATTAGGTTTAACTAGAGCATGTTGAAGTGTCTAATCATCTACAAGCCTATAAGGTTTCAGCTTATCAATGGTCACTAATAGCATTGTGTTGTTAGGTAGATAATATTGGATCCTATCATTAGAAGAAAAAGGTTAATATGTGACTAATGCATTTACAACTATTTGTGACTATTTGGTTTTTGCAACAAAAACTTTGCCCTCTACGACTAGTGTGACATCATGTTAACATCAACCAAGTCACATATGATTAGCTTGCGATTAGTCTATGACTAAATTGGTTTACATTTATATATGGGTTAGATTTAACATCCAAAAGTAACCATCTAAAGTCCCATTAGTCATAAGTGAAATGGTGTTTAGTTGCAATCAACATATGTTTATATACATCAATTATAGTAATTATTTGATTTTTGATTAAATTAAATATTCATAGCATTTTTATTGTAAAAGTCATTAATGTCGTGTGAAACACAAGTTTGATTTTGATGAATCAAAATCAAATTTTAAACAAAAACCCTTTTAGACATTAAAGTTGTTGATAGTTTTTATGTGATTTTTTAATAATTACCTTTAGTATATGAATAGTTTATATATGTGGAAATTTCGTATATTAAAATTTTGGTTTAAATAGCCCATATTACATAATCATTTTCATAGTTTTTTTCTAGAGGAAAATGAAAGTTTTCATACATCAATTTACATCAAGTGTCGAAAATAATTTAAAATGCAACTTTATATGTGGAGCAATTTTTTAATGAAAGTAGTTCTTCAATTTAAACAATTTTTTCAATGAAATTGTTTTTTCAACAAAACGAGTTTTTCAATCCAAGAAATTTTTTCAATGAATTTTATTTTTTCAATGTGAATAGTTTTTTCAATGAAAATTATTTTTCAATCTAAACAAAATTTTCAATGCAAACAATTTTTTCAATGATTTTTTTTTTCAATGTAAGTAATTTTTTCAATGAAAGCAATTTTTTTTAATGACAATAATTTTTTGATTTAAGTAATTTTTTTAATGAAATTACTTTTTCAATGCAAATGATTTTCCAATATAAGTAATTTTTCAATGCAAATAATTTTCCAATGTTAGTAGTTTTTCAATGAAAACAAGTTTTAATGAAAATAAATTTTAGTCCATGAAATTTTTAGTACAAATATTTTTCTGATTTTTTTTTCTATATTAAAAATTTTCCAATATAATTTTTCTTTCAATGCATTGAATTTTTAAAAAAATGGAAGTAAATAGTCTTAAATGAATCATTGTTTTTTTTTTTCATGTATTTATGTGGGAACCATGTTTTTTTTTAATGTAGATATCCATTAAATTGAACTTCATAATAATGGAAACACATTTATTAAATCTTATTGATTCATTATTTGAACATGTATTGCATTCATATGACCTTCATTTAGATTAAACATATAAATATGAAATAAACAATTGTCTTTTTGATTCTATATTTTATTTATTGGATAATCATTTATCATCTCTTGAATTGAAGCAAAATAATATGGCACATTTAAATCAATGTCTATTATTGAATATAGAAAAACCCAACAATGTTATATTCGAAAATTAAATCCAAGTTTTTTGTTTGATTTGCATCGAGGCACATGGTCACAAATGAACATCAATATGTGACAAAAATGACATTAAGTGTTAGTATGGGAGGTTTGTGGGGAGATTTCATTATAATATTTTTGATAATTAAATATATACAAAGGCCAATTTACATTTGGAATAAAGTATCAAAACACATTATGTCTTGATGTGGCATGGATTTTCAATCTATCCCTTACATATAGTGTACAAATTTGAACATTTTGAACTAATTCAATATGTTAATGTATATCTAAATCTTTGCCTATTTTTCAAATTAATGATTCCAAAGTTACCATAAATTTTAATGATTTTCCATCTCTTTCGAAATTAGTGGTGTAACAACCTCATATTCAATTATTGCAACTAATTACACATTTTTATTGGAATGAAAAAATTGATTATGCATTAATGGACATTTAAAAATATAATTGGGATTCACCATTGGAATATGTTGTTTTATTGTTTAATTTTTTTTGTAATACAAATATTATTAAACAAAAAAATTAAAAATTATATTCAATACTTACAAAAACATTTGAAAAAAAATACAAATGTTCCAATCAATGATTTTTAAAAAATTTGTTCATTTCAGTTTCCCTTATCAAAGTTTTAAAAATCCCAAAATTCAAATTGAACATTCCCATTTGATTTTTGAGCCTAATTTAACACAATGTTTTTTTTATTGGGCACTTTATGACAATAATATTTTTTAATTATTGGAGGTTTGTCCAAATTTAATTTGTTAAAAAAAAATTCATCAACACTTTCCAAATATTAAAAGAAAAAAATCACAAATTATGAATAACATGCAATATATACACACAAAAAAATCTTAATAATTTTTCATAAATGACAAAGTTCAATTATCATATGTTCAATGCATTCTATAAGAAATTATGACAAATTCCCATGCAATAACTTTTTGCAAAACATGATGTTCAATCAAATAAAATATAACATAATATTAATATAAAAAAATACACATAATTCAATATACATTGACATTTATAATAAACAAATCCAATATGTTCCCATAATCCCGTGTTTTAGTTGTGAAAATTTATTTTAAAAAATAATTTAAATGTTTTTCAAGTCAATTGTCAAGACAACTTTCTACATACTTTCCAATTCAAATAAAACTTAATTCAACATCATACATATATACGTGTTGTTTACATAATATTAATGAAAATAAACCACCATTATATCAAATACTATTTTTTTTAGAAACAAAATCATTTTATTAATCCAAAAATTAATACAATTAGAAAAACTTTTTATTTCACCACATCTTGTTCTTATTCAAATTTATAAACTCCAAGGGTATGTGCAATATAAGATGCATGGTAATGTTATTAATGTCCTTGCAAATGTGGATCAAATTCAATCAATATTACCACGTATACCATATGATGGTGTAATAATAGATGTGTTTTTTAAACGATGTTTTGAATATAAATCAACTTATATGTTAGGAAATGTTTGTCCAAATATGGTGATGGTCGTTTTATAAGATTTAATTGAAGCACTATTATACAAAGATTTGAATGTTATCATTCATCATCAATGGGCAAGTTTGTTTGTTTTACATATGAATTCATAATCTCAAATTTCTATTTATAATAATGCATCATTTGATAACTTTGATTTTAACAATGAGAAAACACATTGTACACCAACAAATTCAATGATGCATAATTTTTTTAATGTTTCAAAAATAATGGATTATGAAAATACTATATATTTTATTACCCCAAGTTAAAATTTTCACCCTTTAGGATTATTTAAAAATAAACATTCATATGAACAAAAAATTTCAACATTGTTTCATGGGCAACTTCAACAAATTTATGAAGGTTTTTCATATCAACAAATAATTCAATGGGAATTATTTCATACATTTGAAGATTTTTCAACAAATATTTTAAAGCTTTTTTTTAATTGTTAAAATTTCCATCCAAAAAGTCATAAATTTTGGTTGAGTGCAAATACGAAAAGGAAAACTATGTGGTAGAACTTTAAAAACTTATCAAGTATGAGATAAATCAAATTTAGATAATATTTTCAAATCATATCTAAATTATTGTGATTTGAATGGTTTACATAATTCACCTGATTGTTTTGAAACGTTGTGAAAAAATTATTTGCAATGATTCAATAATTTGGTCTTCCAATGTTCATTGTCACTTTTACATTTCCTATTAGATTATGGGATTCTTTCATTAAAATTTTACACACAATACATGTTTCAAGATTAAATATCCTAAATAAAATAGAAGACCTCCAATATATTCATATAGTAGAATTGATATGAATTGACCTTGTCACATGTGTAAGATATTACAATCATAAAACATTTTGTTTCCATAAATTTAATATAAAAGATCATTTTCTTTTTAGGTATATTTCTGATTTTTTTTTGTCACTAAATTCCAAAATAGTGGGAGCAAACATGACAATGGACTTTTATGAATATAAAATGCACCTATGTATGAAGTGCACATAAATGAAAAAATTGAATAGTTTGTAAACATGTATATTTTTTATGATGTATCATTGTTACCAAACAGGTTACAAAAGGCATAACAACATCAACACACACGTATAAGTTTTAAAAAAAAACCATGTTTGTAGATTTCATTATCCATTGCCTCCTATGCGTGAAACAAACATTTTAGTGCTTCTTCAAATAAATGGAGATTATCCATTTTCACAACAATACTTCCATAAACAAACAAACAAAATATTTTAATCTTTAAAATATGTAAAAGAATATGATGATATGTCATTTTTAAAAATATTTAAAATTCTAAAAACTTGATGAAATACATACATACATATATGTATATATAAAGTTTGAGAAGTAAATTAACAAAACCAAACATTTTCTTAAAACAAACTCCTAAAAACATAAAAAATAATGCATTTAATATGCATGTTGCTAATTTATGGTTTGCAAATATAGATATTCAAATTATCTTAGACCCATATGCAGTTGCAACATGTTGCATATCACATATGACAAAAAAAGATAAATCAATAACATTATAACTACATTCTATCATGAAAAATGCATCGCAAATAATATAGATGTAAATATAATAATTCAAAAGTTAGTTAATGTTTTTTTTGATGACCAACAAATGATTGTTCAACTTTTTGTTACCTTATGTTTTCTTTACCATTATATCATTCATCTTGAATATTTTAATTTATAAATATTTTTCCTTTTGAAAAATGTGCTTTTGTGTTAAAATCACAAGTTACATTTAATGAATTGGAACCAAATTCAACTGATATAATGTGTTCATCAAACATAAAAAATATATATTAATCGTCTTACTAAATATGAATCGTTGTTATTAATGAAATTTAGTTTTTTTTATAACATTAAAAAAAAGTCAAAACATCACAAACCCAAAATTATTAGGTTTGTAACTTATAATAAATATAAAGATATTGAAAATTAGTCGAGAAAAAAATTCTTATTGTATTCACCATTTTTCAAAATTTTAAAAATTTGCAACTTGGAACTAATGTACCCTGCCTTGATGCATATTGTCAACATGATGAAATTTTTTAAATTAAATATATTTTCAACTACCAAATACCATATCCAAATATAGAAAAAATGGATGGTTCAATATATTCAAAATCAAAACCATTACATTCAACTAACATTTGGACTAACGATATAAATAATGAAGTAAATGATCCAGGTTATACAATTCTTGTAACAAACACAATAAATATTGAACTCTTGATTTATGATTTGACTTTGTCATTCAATCACGTAATGGATCAAACCAAAAATTGTACGTTTTAGAAAATGAAAATTTCATAAAATCATCATATTCCATGATGATGGAAAAATTTTAATTTCATAGTTTACTTAGACAATTAAATGAAAAACAAAGACAAATATTTGATAATGTTATGCATAAAAAATAATTATATCTTAATACACTAATATGTTTATTTTTAACAAGGGGTGTTGGAATTGGTAAATAATTTACATTAAAATTCATAATTCAAGGATTATTATAATTAAACAATAGAGACATTTTTTTTATTTAATAAAAACCAATGTTTTATTTATGGCATGAACATGTAAAACTACTTTTAATATTGATGGTTTAACAATACATTCAACATTGAACACACGTGTCCAACAATCTTTATCTAGTTTACCAAACTTATTATAAGATTCATCAAATAGGTTTACATGTTGATATGAACAATTACAACTTGTTATGATAGATGAAATATCACTTGTTGGTGCTAGAATGTTTAATGTTATAAATAATAGGTTGAGGTCCATAAAATAAATTCAAAACAATTTTTTTGGTTGTGTTGATGATATTATGATAGGTGATTTCTATCAAGCACCCCTTGTGAAAGATAGTTGGATCTTTCAAAATATGAAAGACAATGTTAATGCACTAGCACCAAATTTTTGACAAACATATTTCCCATGTTATGAACTAAATGAAGTTATATGATAATATGATATGGTATTTATACAAACTTTGAACAAATTCCATACTGTGACATAAAATACAAAGGATATTGAATTTATAAATTCAGTTTGTAATTGACAACCACCCAACAATTTTATTGTTTTGCATTTATTTTATACAAATAAACTTGTGCAAAAACACGATGGAAATGTGTTCACTACCACATTAAATCCCACGTTTATTTTCAAAACAATGGACATTAACCATCAATCATGCCCACCATCTAACAAACTTTCAAATGATTTGAATAAAACTACAAGTTTGCATTCTACAATTAATACAAAAAAATACGTTAGTTGAATTATGTGTTGGAAACTATGCAACATATAATGGTCTTGTGAATGGAGCTGATGACATTTAAAAAACATCAATAACATATTGTGAAAAAACCATTATGTGGATAATGTTTCAAAATTCTAAAATTAGAAGAGAAAAAATAGTCATTATTATGACAACGACATTGAATCAAAATGGACACTAATTGAACTTATTATCAAAAATATAAAAATTGGTAAATTCCAATCATTTATCCTAACAAGGATTCAATTTTCAATTCACCTTACAATTGTAAGAACTATCATCATTCTCAAGGATTATCACTAGATGAATTGGTTTTTGATCCCATTGACATTAAGAAACATGGGTTCACATATACAACATTATCCCACATTTGAACAAAAGAAAAATTATTTTTATTAACTCCTCTTTAACATGAAGATTTTTATGTGGATCCAAAGTACATGTAGAAATGAATAGATTGAAAACAATTGCAACTTTGATATTATTAGTTACTTAATTAAAAAAATTACATAATTCTCATGTAATTATACAAATCTTGAATACAACTTCTTTATGTCAACATTATGAAGGCATCAATCATGATCATAACCTTCAAATGTTTCATATCTTATGTTTATAGAAACAATAATACACTATGTATCAATAGATGTGCACAAATTTATAAATTCATTGAAATATTCATATATTTCAATTCATGATGGTCATGGGTTAATGATGATGTATGACATACACATGCACTTAGATTCCTTCAATACAATAACTAGTGACGGTTCATAATATATAACATCAACTTTCAATATTAATACACAAAAAAAATACATATTGTATGTGTGTATAAAGTTCATTCATGTTTAATTTTTTCATTCTTAAACAATTTTCAAATTATTATTCAATAATCTTCTGAAAATTGTCCAATCATTATTATGGGAGAATTTAATGTTGATATTCTAAAAGACAATAACCAACCAAAAAATAAACAAAAACTATTATATTTCATAGATAAATTCCAATTAAAATCACAATTTAATGAAGGCACCACAAAAGTTGGATCTCAATTAAACCATACATGGGCAAATGTCCTTGGAAATGAATGCAAATATGGTGTAACAAAAACATATTGGCCAAATTTTCATGAACCAATTTATATTGCATTCAAATTACCAAATAGACTTCCAATGTGTAACAAAAAACCATTAATATCTCCATTGATTTAAAGTGTATTATTTGTGAAAATATGCATGTAAATGTTGTATTTTCCACCTAATTAATTACTCCCAAAATGTTGGCACCTTGTGGCTTGAATTTGCATTTTTACATTTTTCCATTGACCATGTGCAAAAAAAAATCATAAATATTAATAACAAGACAAAAAATATATATGAACAATTTTTTTATCCACATGTACACCCATCAAACATCATAACAAAACACCTCTCATGAAAAACCTAAAACCCAAATGTGACAAAAGAATATAAGAATTGCCAAATTCTCAAATTTCAAAATGAAAAAAACTTCAAAATAAAAATCTTTCCATGTAAATTATATCCATTCAATATTGATGTTTGTTTCAAACATCAAAATACTTTATGCACATCGCTATAAAATTGTCCACATTTTCAAACTTGGATTTCTTCAAACAATATAATTATGTACAAGTTTATATTCATTTGCATGGTTAAAGAAAAAACAATGGAATTATGATTTCAATTTCTAAATATCCACAATGAATTCTAAGATGGTTGAAAAACTTTATTTTTTAGTACAAATGTGAATTTTTTTTTTAATGGTCTTTCATAAAGCCAACAAACTTTCATCCAATATAACTTGAGTTCATAGTAGAACATTAAATGTAATAAATTATTTTCAAAGCATAGCCTTTCGTGAGAGAGCCACTTGTTTCACTCTTTCTACCCCTCTTGTCCTATCACACACATACTCTCCTTCTCTCCTCTTTTCTATCATGCTACCGCACACTCCCCTCTTCCCTCTTTCTACCCTGATTATTCTCCCATAATCTCCCTCTCCTTTTTGCTACCCTTTTTTTTCTATCTTGGTACCACAAGCACCTTCCCTTTCTCTGTCTTTCTGCCCTACTTATCTTCACACACACACACTCTCCCTCTCTCCCTCTTTCTATTCCTTTTCCCTTTTTTCATGCTGTCACACACACCTCTTTCACAGGCACAAAAAGCACAGAACAAAAAAAAAACAAAAAAACAGAAAAAAAAAACAACTTACTTGGAGTGCATGAAGAAGCTACTGCCAAAAGAAAAATGAGAAGACAATTGGAAGACAGGCATTGGAAGGCATTGCTCCTTGGATTGCTGGAAAAAAAAAAAGAAAAAAAAAACACTTAGGTAGCAACACCTGGTGAACATGTGGCAAGTTCAGATAGCAAAAATTAAAAATGCAAAATATTTTCACGTTAACACCTGGTGACCATTCCTTGAAATGTGGAACTAAACGCAGACTGGGTAGAACAGCCTTTTTTTAAAAAACTGGCAAAATGAAGCCAAAAAGCGGGGGGGAAAAAAAAAAACCCCTGTGAAATTGCCTTTTAAAAAATAGGGTGTGAAATTACAAATGTTGTCATGTTGCATCCATCTGTCGCAGATTTATAGCCTGTGAATAGACAAAACAGCTGTTATTTCATCCATTTTTCATCAGTACCTGTCCATTTGTCTCTTCATTTATTGTGTGCCCGTCGTTATGCCACAAACATCTAGTCTAGATCATTAAAGCAATGACCTATCCCCACTACTAGGGACATTGGTAGTCCTTGCCTAGTAGAGAGACCTTTAAATTGAGACCTTTAAAGTGATGACCTATCCCAATTCTTAATGAAATTTATTTGTTGCTTGTAGCTGAATCCCAATGCGGTGGTGCTTATTTAAATTGTGCATAGCCAAAGACCTTATGCTTTTGCACTTGTAACAAAACTACCTTGGTCATAGCCACCTGTTCGAATTTCTAAATTTCCTTTAAAAAAAAAAGGGGGGGGGGCTAGGGTAAAACCATCCATCACCAAACATGTGAACGTTTAATTAAAACAGTGCACCATCCATTGAATCCCCATTACCACTCATGTGAATCTTCCTGAGTTGCCATTTTTCTTCTTTTGAAACACAACAGCAAAAACCCCATGTGACAAGCTAGCTGTTGGCAACCCTCAATACATGCTCATTTGCAGAAGGCCGACAGGAGTTTCACCTGCACACCACTGGGTTTGAACCCAGAACCTTATCACACACACAGGGCTCTTAGGTTTTTAGTGAAATAGGAGCTGTTGTCATTGATGGTCGACTATGTGTTTTGGGGTTAGTGACAATTCCTCCTTCACCAGCAGTGCTCCATCAGGTTGCTGAATTGGCAAACAAGCCTACCATTATGAGTTTCAGAGCATAATGCACAAGAGAAGGACCAATTTGAAGATGCATGTGCACTTACATTGGCCCGAAAATATAACAATGTGTGCCTCTGAAAATAGACCCAAAAGAAAGAGAAAATAACTCCCAAAACAAGAGGAAATCGCATATACATTCCTCTTTTCATCTACAAAGGATGAAGTTCATTCATTGTCATCCACATTTCACTTAAATGAAACAATTTCACTCATCACTGGTCCACGTTTCCTCCAAAAAATTATTAATCTAAATAATGTATTAAAATTACCTTTATAGTAATAGTTTTAACGAATGACATTCATTCATCATTGTCCACTTTTCATCCAAGCATGAAACATTAGTTCAAACTTGGTATTAAAACCACGTTCATTGCCAAGAATCCAACATATTGGGTAAACTGGCCATTGAAAGTGTGTAGCTGGTTTTAAAGTTCCATGCGGAGACATGTGTACATGAGTTTATTGGGGGTTGCCTTTGCCAACCAAGTAGGTGCATCCAAAACTGTCATGGACCTTGAATGATGCCCTACTACAACCTCCCATAACTCTTCAAATAATCTTATTTATGTGTGTGGAGAATTTTCCTGATTTTGTGAAAAATATTTTCAAAATGAATATTCTGTCAAAAATTCTGTAGGTTTTGGAAAAAAATTGCCGAAAAGTGACCCCAAAAAAAAAAAAGATCACTGCAATTGCCTACAATATGAAAGGGTGCTTAAGATTTTATAATTTCAGATTTCAAATATCACCAAATTTGGCTAAACATACTTATGGACTATCATCACTTGAGCAACATCACAAAATTTAAATTTAAATTTATTAAAAAAAATTGGCGTGATTGTAGCACATGTTAGTTTAGGTTATTTTAAATGCGGTTTAAGATTAACGTCCAACCCATTTCAAATATTTTCAAGTCTAGCCCATTTGATGGCCTATTTTAGGCACATGTGGCCTTGGTTTTAAGATCTTCTTTGACCATGTTGGATCAAATGAAAGGCCATCTTTTGAGTATCCCAGATGCTACATCCACCATTTGGACTTAGAGCCTACTAACAACATATGATACCCTTATATCACAATTCTTTATAAATTGATAACTAATTAAAAAAACTAAAAAAAATTTCAACTTGGGTTGAGTTTTAATCCTCTCTTTTTTTAAATGTAAGATTTTATTTTATTTTTTGATTTATTCAATACTGAGAGAGCCTGATTTAGTCTAAGCATGGGACATTTGTAATATTTAGAAATAATTTTAATGGATTTTGGGATTTTAACCATGGTACTAACGTGAGTGCCAGTTCACCCAAGGTCCACCTAGGCTACCACTTACTATACAAATTACGCGTAAATAAAAAAGAAAAGAAAAAGAGAGAGAGAGAGAGAGAGAAAAGAAGTACGTTTCTTTGTGTATGGATTTTCTGGTATGTAATCATGAAGAGTCAGCAATGGAATCTTCTGGTTCAGATTATGAACTTGCCTGCCATCAAGGATAATATTATTCTTCCCTTCCCTAGTCAGATTATTAACCAGAATGGTTTAAGTTGGCAGGTTATTATCCAATCTTTTCTCATCTCTGGTGCGCTTGCCAGGAAGCAGTCTGAGTTAGCAGTCGGAGTATGCAGATTACAAAGTGTAATGGTGCGGAGGATTTATGCACATTACAACTGTAATGGTGCAGAGAATTTAATCCAAATTACGAGTATAATAGTGCAGAGAATGTCTGCAGCTTTACAATTGTAAACGGCTCAAAGAATTTATGCAGATTACAAGTGTAAATGGTGCAGAGAATTTATGCAGATTACAAGTGTAATAGTGCGGAGAATTTATGCAGATTACAAGTGTAAATGGTGCAGTGAATTTAATCCAAATTTACGAGAATAATAGTGCAGAGAGTATATGCAGATTACAAGTGAAAATGCTGCAGAGAATGTAATCCAAATTACGAGTGTAATAGTGCAGAGAATTTATGCAGATTACACATGGAATGGTGCACAGAATTTGCTCGAGGAATATAGGAGGAGAACAAGAGGAAGAAAGAACCCACGCGTTCTCTGGTGAAGTTCACAACGGTCGGTCTCGGGAACGAGCTTCTTATCTTTTCTTCTGGCTGCGATTGCTTGCTCTTCGCTTTGCCTGCGCATTGGTGCACTCCCTCCTCTTCGTCGCTGGCAAATCTCAAATTGGGATCAGAAGAATCCTCTCTCTCTTTCTCTCGTGGATTCGGGTGTGTACAGTCATGTCGGAGCATCATACCGCTATGGATACAGCAGCGGTTGAATCAGAGACAATGAAAAAACCACCCTTGGTGGACAGAGCATTGATAGTGGGCGGAGGTTTAGGAGGCCTCGCTGCAGCCATTCAGCTGCGAAAATTTGGAATCGACGCACAGGTGAGACAGACAGACAGAGAGCTCGTTTTGTAGCGTGTCTTGCTTGGATTGCAGTCAATTGGAACACAAAGTGCGAATTCTCTTGATATTTTAAAACAATCTGTAGGACTCTCTGTTAAGCTTTGCACAATCCATTGGTGGGAGGATGGTGGTCATATCCAGGAGGTTCCATGCAGATGATGATGCTGCTGCTGCTCTAAAGGAAATCATAATGGAGTTTTGGAATACATAACACTTGCGGAGAAGATGTGAGAAAGTTTATTTTGTGGAGACCTGATTTTCGAAGTCTGCATATTAGCTTGTAGGATGGGTGGATGGGCGGGTGGGTAAGTAAGCCATGATCTGGGAGTTTTGAAGTGGTGGGCATGATGGTGTGGCAGGTGTATGAGCAGAATTTGAGAATATCAGGGGGTGAAGGCTCATTGATAACTGTGTTCCCGAATGGTTGTCAAGTACTACACAAGGCTGACCCAGAGATAGTGACCAAGGTAGAGTTTTTCTCTAAGATTAAACAAAGGGACTTTTTGGTGTTGGCTAAACCTTAAACCCCAAACACCCTTCATTCAATGTTTCCATCTGTTGAATTATTGTTTTGACCACTGACAATTACAAATCTCAAGTGTGGGTCAGTGATGATTTGGCCCCCCCAAAAACCATGCAGTTACGGGAAGCAGGAATTGTTGACCCACATTCATGGATTGTGAACCCCAAGAGTGGAGAGCAAGTAGGCTCATGGGAGCTAATTGAACGCATGGAGAAGACATATGGGCAACCAGCAGTTGCTATTCTCTGGAAGAATTTACTTAACATTTTGTCTGAAGCTTTGCCTGATGATTGCAAGCACATGGGTTATAAGTGTTTGGATGTTTCGCAGGTAAAAAGATCTTTCCTATCTTTTGTTTTGCCTTTTTCTTTTCCAGGACACATCAGATGCCCAACATTTGTATTCTGTCTCCACATATACAATTCCCATCTTTTGTTTCTTGTTTGGCACATACTTCTGCTGTCTGCAAGTGTATTTTTCCTTTTGTCTCCCCTGAAGATGTTTGACTGCTTTGATCCCATTACAAGTCTGACCTTGTTTGAACTTTCAACTTGTGAGTTGAAAGCATGCACTCACTCCTAACTGAAGGTTTGGTGGTTTTGTAAGTGCACAGGATGAGGAAGGGGCGATCGTACAGTTTCAAAAGGGTGATGAATTAATTAGTGTCAAGGTACAAATGTAGTCATGTTGAAGAAGAAGGGTTCCCTTTCAATTATAGTTCTTCTACAGACAATTTTCTTTTAAATCTAAGATACACTATTCTATGTTGTCCAGATTTAGAAGGACTCTGACTGTGGATCAAGTTCACAGATGCCATTCTTGGCAAAGCAATTTCACCATGTTCATCATTTGGGTTTTTCTACTCATGTGATTAGAATGATTGGAATCACAGTTGATGTTACTCTGTGGGAGCAGGCCCCTTTGGTCATTGGAGCTGATGGCATCCATTCTGTAGTTCGCTCCAAGCTTTTTGGGTCAATACCACCACGTGACAATGGGCGCACAATGTGGCGTGCTTTGATTGATGAAGATCTCTGCAGTGACCTGGTTCCCCCTATTTCCCACTTCAGAATATTTGCTGTCACAAGTATTCTCCTGAGTTTGAATTAAAATGTAGAATTTTCTGGGTGGATACCAAGTGGACTATTCCCATGTTCTTGTCTATGTTTCTACAGTTCAGGGTTCCAGTCTTATGGGAGGTTGAATCTACAATTTCCTGTCTGTTTTGTATCTCTCTCATTATTTGATTTCCCAGCAGGATGGGGTTCTGATGGTTAGTGATCACTCAGGGAAACACCATCTCAAACTCAATTTAAACATACTTGTCAGAATATCCACAGAAAGGTGAGATGAAAGAGATTTGTTTGTGCAGGGCTTAAATGTAGGTTCTATGGCTGCACTTGGAAATGGGCGAACCATGTTCATCGTCAATGGTTCTGGTGGGAAGCTTTACTGGGCATACAGCTTGACGGATGAATCCACAGATGGTCGCTCTAAAGTGCGGTCTAAGGACCCTGCAGAGGTCAAAGCAAGGTTGAGGCAGGAGTTTGAAGGCTGGGATCTTGCTCTTAAAATTCTTGAGGTCAAGCCTCAAGCTTGCTTGCTGTGTCATTCCTAAGCTTCCATCACCTTAATGAATTTATCCCTTCCTCATAACTCTCCCTTTCCACTGGCCATCTTTTGGCAACCAGGTTCTAAGCTCTCAAGCCATTACACACCTGAGCTGTGGATTATGATTGCAGGCTACAGATGGAGAGTTGATATTGGAGAGAAGGGTGCTTGATCTCCCTGTACTGGAAGAATGGACTTGTGGACGGGTAGCCCTCCTTGGAGGTACAATTGACTATGAACAACCTCAGTTCTTCCTAACATCAGTGTTCATTAGACATCAATGTTGTTCATGAGGGTCCCTTTGATCTGTTAAAATGCATCAAGTTCTGCCAATGATTCATAATCCTGGACATAATTGTCACGTATGCTTCTTTGTTTCTGTTTGCCAGAAATGTCTTGTGGTAGCAATTGAGGTCAGGAGAGGGCAAGATAAAAAATTATGAAACACATCAGAATGTTATTCCATCAGCAGCTAATCAGGCATGATTATGGAGGTTTCCAAATATTCCATGTATCTGAAGGCAGCTAGTTGAAGCAATACCTGATCTGTTGATGTTGGGATTGCCAGGATTTTGAAATCTCTGTTGAAGTTGACTATATGTGTGCAGATGCGGCTCATGCTGTGACACCAGCATGGGGACAGGGTGCCAATCTGGCCTTTGAGGATGGCTTAGAACTTGCCCTGCAACTGTCATCAGCTTCTAATTTAAGGTTCTCTTTCATTACCCATTTGCTCGTTTTTTCAATGGCAAAGGCAACTAGCCTTATGATGTCAGAATGTGGTATTGTTCTGTAACTACTTGTGATTCAGAGATCTTATAGCCATCAAAACAAGGACAGGAGTGATGTAGAGAAAGGCAGGGAAGCGATAATAATGTCTCCATTTGATATTCAGAGATCCAGCTGACCATAGAGAACAGGAATTGGAATTCTTTTGGGATACCATCACATTGTGTTTGTACATTTGTGTTTATCATGTTGTGTTGCTTTGCTCAAGAATCTGTGGCACATCTGTTGGTTTAGGTTGTGAATTGCTGGTGCTGATTTCTTTTTTCCTTCATCAGGAGTGCACTAGAAGCTTATGAGAAACAGCGGAAACCCCGGGCACAGCTAATATCCGAGAAAACACGAGCAATAGGGGCTCCAATAAATCCGCCAAGTTTTTTTGACTGGCTCTATACTGCAATTCCCTCAAGCTCTCTCAAGCAAGTACTTTATGTGTGAGCTTAAGTGTGTTTCTATTTCTATTTGAGATATACATGGGCAGATTGGCAAAACAATTCAGACCATATGGGTATATCTAAGATTTGCCAATTTTCCAACTGCTCTGAGCAAGGCTGTCAACTGTTAGCCATCATGTTCGTTCCAATCAAAAGCCATGGAGGCGGTTTTGACCAGCATTAGTAAATGTATTTGGATATTGTATCAGTGAGGATTATTTGTACCGGACTGGCTGGCCACAAGCACAATCTGCAAGGAGTAAATCCTCCTACAAGTGTAGAGTATAATTTTGATTGGGGTTAAGTATTGTAAGGTTGTTATTGGATTCAGTTCTTAGACTAGTTATGCTAGTTGTTTATTGTGTACAATCTCTGGGTTTTTGTGATGCTCTTTTAAACTTTAACATGTATTTTTTACATGATGGTCTCAGGAACATGACTGTGTGAAACTCCAATTGTTAGGATCATTTTGAAGCAAAATTTCGAAGGTCTTGGGGTGCATGGAAAGGTGCCTTCTGTATGATGTGAGGAATTGCTTAAATTTAGTTACCTGCATGTTGTGCTTGGATCATGAGACAAGCTTCCAATTGGACTAGTAATATGGCTGTATGAGATTGAGAGTGTTTATGCAGTTTTTTCTCCTGCCCCCTCTCCATTTTGTCATGTAGCTAACGTGATGATCGTCCAAAGAAGATTTGTGAAATGTAACTATAAACAAGACACAAAGTAAATATTTAAGCATCTTATAAGTTCAAACTACTTCATTGCTTTTCCTACAGACCAATTTTATTGTTTTTCCTATCCTTCTACCAGTAGGATACTATCACCATGCACCTGCCTTCAATTTGCCCACTTGCCAATGGTTGCATACCAAGTGCCAGTCATCAGTCATAACCATGCAGCTTGGAAAAAGCAACCAATTGCAACCTTACTTGTGTAATTCACAGATGTCAATCTTTAGCCATTCATATTCATGTTTTGCATAATCTACAGGCTACATTTGACAGCCTCAATTTTGGTAACTTGGTAAACTCAGATGCTACTTCAGACTGGTACATCAGATTGAATAGAAGTACCCTCTGATAAAAGTAACTTGGTACATCAGATGGTACTTACTGCTTCAGAAGCATACAAGTTTTTGTATATACAAATGGCTTTACACTGCATGGCAGGCTGCTTTTTTCAATTGATGAGTACACATCTTTGTTTGTTTTGACACACAATGCTTTACAACCTATTTAAATGCAAAGAATCGAGCTACCTAAGTCCCTGAAAAATTATGTACAGAAGTGTGATCATAACAGAGAGGGTTTAGATTATGCAACTAAACTTGTCCTTGTATTCTCTATCAGTCCAGCTTATGTGAGGCCAGCAACACTAGGACTCCTCTCCAATGGTGTGCTCCTTCTTGTTTCCCCACTACAGTCTCCTCCATCAAGATACAGACGCTTCAGTTGCTCCCTTTGGAATTCCAGGGCAATTTTTCCACAGGGCTGTTCTTCACCACTAGTGATGTGTACTGGACTTGGTTGGGAGGTGACAGTGGTTACAACAACCATTGTGACCTCCACCAAGTCACCCATCCTCAGCTTCTGTTGAAAAGTATCGACAAATTGATGGTTCACTTTAACCCTTGCTTCTTTTCGACTTGGTCGTCTTGATGAAACTGCTAGAGACTCAATATCTGACTTCCTGGTTGACATGAGGTCAGCAACAGTTGAACCTGGAGGCAGTTCCTGTATGACCATCTGTAGACAAACCAGTTCCAAGTGTTGGTGGAGATGTGTTAAGAGACTGTGCCTTATAAAGACATTGCAAGTAAGGTTCAGAATCCATCAATTTCAACTAGCACAAAACACAGGAACATAAAACAATTGTCAATAAAGGTCAAGGTGTGTTTGACTTACATTTTCATTTTCAACCTTGATGATTAGGAGTGGTTCAGTCCCACTGAGTTGAGGTCCACAGCACATTGAAGCATAAGGGCAATCACTTGTGTGCACAGGAAAGGGACATGGTGGTTTCAAATCTGCTCTTAAGGGAGATAACCGCAACTTGGTGTCCAGAATCTCACTATGCCAGGTCAACACCCATCTAGCCCACTCAACCCGTGCAAGGATGAATGATGAGTGAATGCTATCATCCTCTTTATATCTCCAATGAGCAGCCAATCCAAACTCTGCCTGGTGATGCATTGCCACTGTTCTTATTTGAACCTCCAAGGGATATCCATCATCTCCCCACACCACTGTGTGTAGTGACTGATACCTGCATGGATTGTCACATGGATCAATGATACTACAAGAAACTAGTCTACTGCAAAACTTTGGGCCAAAAATTGCACAACTGGAGCAAGCCCACCAATTCCATGGAGTTTAGGATGACTTACCCATTAGGCTTTGGCATAACTATGTAATCCTTGGATTGTCCTGGAATATGCAGCCAAAGTTCATGTACAATGCGTAAAGCATCATAACAACTTTTCTCATCGACAACAATAAGGCGCAGCCCTCGGACATCAAAAATTTCCTCAACAGTCCGTCCCTTCCTGCAAGCACAAAGCATGAGGCAGATTATGAGACTCAATTGTTCTCCTGCAGGAAGACACCCTTGCAGAGAATTTTCACCTGAAGAACAAAAGTGAGGATCTATGAAGCTTCTGTTCTCTGACTACACAAAGGACAGCAGCATACATACCTCATCATTTTCTTGTAGATGCTGTATAGATTCTTGGGTCGTCCACTCAGGTCTGTAAATTGAACACCTTGCGATTGCAGAGCTTCATATAGTTGATGAATTGAAGACATAACTATTCCCTCCCGGCAGCAACCAGACAGTCTTGTTGCTAACTCCTTATACTCTTCAGGCTTCAGATGCTTAAAGCAGAGATCTTCCAGTTCTGCTTTCCAGCTCCAAATACCTAACCGGTTAGCCAAAGGTGCAAAGATTTCAAGGGTCTCGTTAGCAATCTGGAGTTGTTTACGAAATGACAGAGCCCCCAGAGTCCTCATGTTGTGCAGGCGATCAGCAAGCTTGATAAGCACTACACGAACATCAACCATTGACAGAATCATATTTCGTAATCGGTCTGCTTCCATTGGGTCACGAACTGTTTGATTGTCTCGGGCAAGTTGACTGAATTCACTTAATCTTGAAACCTGGAGATAGAGTATCCATGCCATCATTAGTCCATGAAGAAGGTGCTGGAAGGACTGAGGAGATTCTTACACGAATCGTTCAATCCAGTCAAACTGTACCCTTACATCAACCTCTCTATACCTAACCAAAGAATCACACTGTATTTGTTGAGCACTGCGGCAGTACCCAGATGGTCTACATGCTTTACAAATCAACACAAAAGCTTGCAAGGTTGCAACAACATACCCCAAGGACAATGTCTGCTATTTCATCTCCCATTGCACCCCGCAATAGCTGTTGACTCAAATTAGAATCATCAATGGCATCATGTAATAACCCTGCAGCTACCACTGTACTAGCTGCCCCGGTTGCCGCCAAAATCAAGGCAGTTTCCACACAATGTGCAAGATATAGATCTCCATTCCGGCGAAACTACACATCCAATTTGCACAAACCCTAATAAGACATTGCAAGACAGATAGATTGTAGACAACTGCAAAATGACAAAATCCTTAGATAACAATGCTCCTGATACCTCTAGAAAGAGGAAGAGGACAATTTTAGGCACTATGACACAAGGATCATCATATGTCACAGCACTGAACTTCAAGATGAGCTAAAGATAACCAGGGAAGAAAAAACACAGTTCAGACTCAGTGAAGGATATCCCTCAAGAAACACACACCATGCAGACTAAGGAGTGGAGTGAAGCAGGTTGCAAAAGAGACAATAAGATGACTGAAAGAAGCTGACAATGAAGCCAAGAAATGCAGACAGAGATTCCTCTGATAGATCAGTGCCCAAAGCAGATAAATGCAGGCATGTTGTAAGAGAGTGGGTGCATACTTACTTGTCCCTTATGTGCATCGTTGGCTAGCCTGAATGCCTTCACAACAGTTGGATCCCAGAAGACCTTGTGCTGTGCCTGTGCACTTTCTAACAGCTTGATTGCAGATGAAGGCACTGGGGTATCAACTTCCTCTAGGGCATGAGGGGGAGAGGGAGGAGCTAGGGATGCTAATCCATTAGATTCCTCAACTAATCGCAAAAGCTTCTCTCTGGCTTCAAGGACAGCTGGCGTCTCTCTTCTAAAATTGCTTATGTTGTTTGCACCCCCTCCTCCTGCAGGAAATGGATTCACAGGAAGAGCAAGAGTGTCGAGAGGAGAGTCTCCAAGGGAGGAAGAAATGCTAGGAGCAAACCCTTGCACATGAAGAAGCGAATCTGAAGAAGAAGAAGAAGTAGTACTGTGCTCTGCTGTGTCAGAAGAAGCAGCAGCAATAAGAGAACCACCACGTATCCGAGACTGATGCTCATGAGAAGGAAAACCACCACCACCTCCCCCGCTCCTAACCTCGAAGCCAACACTTCTTGCGAAAGGCAGAGAGGATTTCCTGCGCGAGACGCGCTCCATGTGGTGGTGCGGATCCAACGGCGGCAAACCACTATTGCCTACACTGTCCCTACTAGCACCACCACCACCAAGAGAGTGCGCGGGAGAGGAGCCATGGCGAGAAACTGTAGGGCTTTGCCACACAGAAACGGGGCTAACACGCTCTCCAGATCTCAGCGAAGAGGACACAGGAATACTCACCGCTCCAGTGCGAGTCTCTCCAGTCTCCCGTAACACACTCTGGTGGCCGGCTACATCAGTCCGCATGGTTCCAGAAGTACTACAAGAGTGGCCGGAGCATTCAAGCGCATCGCTATGTGACCAAGAAGAAGAAGAAGAAGAATGGTGTACAGCAGTAGCAACAGGTCTGGAATTAGCGTTGTTTGAAAACAGACTGGAAAGGCCTCCTTGAACTGATTTTGATGAGTGCGGATGTCGTGTATGCAAATCAACGTCCGTGGCCGTAGCTACCGTCTTCGTAGTACTAGTGCTTGTAGCATTTGGACTGCTGCACCATGTCGCAGGTGGAGAGCTCGAGTACATAGCCATGGATCCTGCTCCCAACATAAAGAAAAACGAACACAAACCCAATTCGCAAGATAGCTACTCACAGATTCCCAGTTGTTTTGCAAGTGCGCACCAGCACCCCTACGCCTTAACAAAACAAACAAAACAGCTTTCCCTAACCTCTACCTTATTTCACAGAGAGATCAACCCACCCAAGTCTTGCAAAAACGGAAAAAAAAGGAACCAAAATTCTCAAAAACTTAACTTGCGAGTAATAACTATGACCTAATAATCACTAGATGTCGCTCTCACTCTTTGCTGCACTTTCTCTTCCCCGATCACATCCACCTGCAAAGTTGGCAAGTCGGCTCCACACTCTTCTTCACATACCCAACTCCGCCGCTCTCCTCAAACAAAGAAAACAAAACTCAACCCAGTTAAAAAAGAAATCCACAGAATGGAAGCTGTGCATGAAACCCAGAGGTGCAGTGGAGCCGACGATTGCAAAGTGAATACGATTGCGCGTTTTTCCTTCCTTCCTTCCTTTTGTTTTCCTTCGGAGTTCCCTTTGAAATAAGATCGGTTTTTTCTTCTTTTTGTTTTGTTACGTAGTTTTGGAGGGGGAGTGGAGGTAGGCTACTTTGCTTGTTTCGCACTTGTCTTCCTTCCGTCGCTGCCTTGCCTTGCCTTGCAAGTTCCACGCCTCTACGTAAGTACCAAACAGCCTTCCTGTCTTTGCTGTCTATGTATAGCCAAAAAGCCATATTGAAAACTTTTTAAATGCTAAAATCAAGTTCTCTTTTTACATTTTCAATAGCCAAGATTTAATCTAATTTTTCAAAAAAATCGCCATATTCTTTGACACATTCTATTTAAGTTTGTAGCCAAAAATATAGAAGGATGTTTAAGGAATTCTTCTTTCCTATTTGGCTTGTAGTAGCCAAATCCGGCTAAATCTTCTGTGGGTCATTGCCACTTTGGCTATTAGACAAAATTGCCAAAAAAAACACTGGTACCACCGAATGGACACATACGACACCTGCAGGGCAGGGCAGGGCAGCAGGAGGCGGCTGGAACTCGGGCAGACCGTGTTTTTTATTTCGGGCTGTCGTCGTCGTTAGATCACCTCACGGTTGCAGTTGACACTGACGTTGTCGTGTCACGTGTTTGACGACTGCCGTGGCACCCGGAGTCGTGCCAAGTTACCACCTACACACACAAACAGCGTGGGAAGAAGCAACAGCAACGGGGCAGACTATTTACGTGGTAGGTAAAGCACCCGGGCTGTGGGCTTTACCAGAATAAGGGCCCACGCAAGGAATAAGGGCTGGAATAAAGGCCCACACAAGGAATAAGGGCCCTTGCAGTGATGTTTTTGCAATCTTCTGATGTTGCATCATTGGCTGCTAGCCCAAAAAAATTTACCAAACTAAAATCAGAATCCAAATGTGGTGATATTTTTTATAAAAAATTCCTGAAAATCTTCCCCTTTTTTTCCCCAGAAAAATAAGAAATTTTGACGGAATATCCCTTTTTTTTTTTTCACATTTTGGAAAATTTTCGTCAAAAAAGAACATGGGACCAATTTAACAAATAATGGTTGGAAATAAGGGCCACAGGTTTTACCTAAACAACTTTCTTTTTATTTCCTGGCTTCTTTCTTGTTTAGTAGAAAAGAAAAATTTCCATGGGAACATATAAAATTGTGGGAGCTCCCTTGGCATAACCCCTTAGGGTTCTCCTGCTGGGGGAGATCCCTCAAAATACCTATTTTCTTACCTATCTACCTAATGTATAGGACCTACTTCTTACAAATGGGTTACCAAGGTGAAACCAGAATATTAACTCAGTTGATGTTTCATCCACAACAGAGTCATAATGGACATCCATCCAGTGGAAGGTGAGCTGGTAGGTGCAGGTTCACTCTAGCCCATAACAAAACGTGGGGGGGAGGAGAGCTGAGTGCAGAAACTTTCTATTCATACCATAGTCCCTGGGCAACTTTGACACATGTCAGTCGAATAATTAGTTATTATTTATTTATGTTGAAAATATTGAATCATGAATAATTTAAAAATTCAAAATAGTATTGAAAATTTGTGATCATTCAATGTTTTCCATTTCAGAATCTTTTTGATTATTTAAAAATTTGAAAAAAACTTCTGAAAAATATTATAATTAGTGTGGAAGCTGCCAAGGTAGAAGTATAATTTGTTGATCTGATTCAATGTACGCAGCGACTTGACCACTAGTACTCCTTGTGGCAGTCTTTGTGACAACTGCGCACAGATGTTGTGTCTGGTGGGGCACAGCTGGGGAAAGAGAGTTTTAAATATTTGGAACCCCCAACAAAATGCACATTGTTGGTTTTTTTTGGGTGTTTTTCCAATTTTCTTTTATGTTCGAGAAAAGTATTTGAAAATCTATGGTAGCTAACGTGTCAGTATATACTAAATGAAGAGATCTTCTGTTCACGTGAACTGTCGTGGGTGGATTCATGGGGCCCCTCCATTCACTTATGGAATAAGCTGATGGATTTGACAAGTTTACAACAAGTAGCTACTTCATCGTCACCACCCAATGGCTCTGGCCTTTACCACAACAAGCCCACACTAGTATTCATGGAGTACCCAGTTGTCCATGTTAAGACTTAGAACCATCCATCGGTTCCAGTTAGCAAAACCAAACAAAATCAAGATTGCTTTTTGGAACCGGGTTGGAACAGAGTTCTATTTCACAGTTTTTCATAATGAGAGCTGAAACCACTCTAATTTATTTTTTAGAATAATGATAAAACCCTTTTATAATCACACCCATTTAGTCATATTCTTGTTTGTGTCACACTTTTTCTTTTTTTTTGATAAGAAACATCATTTTTTTGAGTCACTGTCACATTTGTTAATAATACAAAACATTTGCAAAGTTTTTTTAATAAATGTAATTATAATGAAAAAAATCTAAAATACATATTAAAGTTTTGTACATTGTAGTTTCCTTTGATAATGTTAGTGTTACTTTGTGTTCAAGTTATGTAAACTAAGAACAATGAACCCAATTGAAAAGAAAGAAAAAGAGATAACAACTTTCTATTGCAGACAAACAAAAAATATATAAACTTGCTAAGAAAACAAAAAATCTTAATTAAAAAAATCTAGTTGACAAAATACACAAAAAAAAAACTCAAATTCAATGTAGTTTATCATATTAAAACAGGCAGAAATCACAACCTTTTTCAAGTTTAATAATGCATAATAAAACTTAGAGCAACCCATGTAACAAATTTAAACAATTGACACCTTTATTCTAGTGTAAGAAGATTATTTTACAAAGTTTTTTTTTGAACTATAGTCCTAATCTTGTAAGGTTTGTATGGAATGTGATTATACACATTTGAATCACAATTTGTGAATGTCACACAAAAAAAGTGGTCACCAGAGGCATGATTATAAAACGGGTTTACTGTAGAACCACAGGTCCTTCATGAAAGTCAAGAACCACCCAACCCTAAGTTAGTTCAAACAAGTGTTGTTTGGTTCTTACTTTTCAGGAGCACCTCAGGTCCTGGTTCTAATTGATTTTTTAATCTGAAAGCACCCTTGTTTCCAGTTCAAGGAATTTTTTCTGTTTTGATAATCCAGTTGCGGACCCAGTTCTTCACATTTCAGGAATTCTGACTTTCGGTTCTTTGAAAACAAGTTCCAGGTGGGTTCGATTCCAAATTGGATCCAGTTTTATCTACTTACACATAGCTGAAAACTGAAATTTTAATAGTGACTAGCATTGTACAACGAATAAAAAGTGACCTATATCAACCACATGCCTAAAACACTTGCAAAGTTGATATGGGTTCTTTGAGTAGCTCCAACAAAGGCATTGTGCATTATAATCTGGATTATAGCTCTGCCACAATATGGTGCTTTTTGTGCCAGTGTTTGGGTTTGGCTTATAGAATGGTCACATTTTTCAAGTTAAAAGAGTCATGAAACATCAAAATAATTGTTGTTCATTCATCAGTTGTAATGATTGGTCATAGTTGTTACATTCAAGCATTGTCTGACCTTATATCATCACGTTTTTCACTAGTGTGGGTGAGGATGGAAAAACGAGTAATGCAATTTCTTCAATGTGATAAAATGATGACTGTCACTTGAGCTGCTTTAAGGCCAGATTGTTTTGATTTTGCTTCTGATTCTATTTTGAGAAAATTAAAATCGATAGTCTAGATACCTGATAACCAGCTTGAGAACCAAAAATCAAAATTGATCAAATAGAAGAACCAAACAACACTATTTCAAACCACTATTGGTAAGTCCAGGGTATTGGGCAAGTCCAGGTTAGGTTTTGAGGTATCAAGGCCCAAGGTTCAAATTTTGATGACAACATGATGTTCACTAGTCTAGTTATTAAATAAAAGGAATAAATGGCATGGTTATTGTGTGTTCTTAGGGTTCATAACTACTCTAGTCATCAAAACAAATTGAAGATATCAATGGTCTGATGTATGAACCACGCTTTTGATGAAAAAATAAAAGTAAATGAGTGTTCACCTTTGTAACAACCTGTTCTTTCATGGTTTTCTTTAGGTGTTTTGAAATAATGGAAATTGATGATTCTTTTATTCTAATTCTTTGCCAAAAGCCGGAACAACAGGTGATTCCCCAATTACAAAACATAATAATAATATTATTATTATATGTTGGTTATTAATAAAATCAAATACTTGCCCAACATTGGTTCAAAGTTCAGACCACCAGTGGCAACAAATAAATAGAAAATATTCCATGAAATTCCAAAGAAATGAACCCACAACTCAGAGTCATACCTGGTGAACATTTGTCAAAGTGGGACCAAGACCAAATGAAAACTACTTAAATATCTCCTCCATTTCCCCCACAAGAGTTAAACAATATAGCATGTTTTTTAGGGTTTTTGGATTTGGGACATACATACTGTAGGTAGTGCCTTGACAGCTTCGACACTAATTAAATTATTTGTAAGAATGTTGAAATTTTTCCAAAAAAGAAATTTTGAAAGAAATTTTTGTGAAGGAAAATAATATAATCTATTGAAAAATTCTAGATTTTTTTTTTTTCCAACAGGGAATATTCAAATTTAATTAATTATTCAACAAACATGTGTTGAAGCTGCCTGTGTATACACTACCATATTTGTTTACAAATTTGTTGTTGACTTTTGTTTTGGTTGACTGTGATGCCTCTTCTGACCTTTGGTACATTCCAGATACTCCAATAACTGAGGTTGTTCTGTATAAAGAGTGTATTTCTTTTATTTAATTATTTAATTATGTATTTCTCTTTCTTTCTTGCAACATTCCTTCCTTTGTTTTTCTGCTATCTTTCTTGTAGCAAAAGGCACAAGGGCAGGAGGCATGGGATGCATGACTTTCTTTCCACCCCAAACAATAGGTGCATTTCTTTCAGCTGCCTATATTTCCATCATCCATGTTGTTCTGTCAGAAGATTGTACTATGAACATTTTGGTGGATGTATATTCTGGTTATATGGATGAATTTCACGTACATTTGGTGGGTATATTATGGTGGTATGGAAATGGCATTGTCAGGTTTGGACTAGTCATATAAGTGATATCACAATTTGAAAGTATTTGTGCCCAGCCATAGTCCTCGCAATTCTACCCTTTCTACCCTTGCCATTAGCCTAGGCCAAAACTCGTAAAAGAACACAGGCAAACATTGAAATTTTTGGCAGCCAATGAAGTGAGATAGCATGCACCGCAAGAGCCTAGTCTTTTTTCTTTTGGGGAGGGTGGTGGTCTGTTGGATATTTTTGGAATTTTTTTGTTCTCAATATGTTCCTGTCAAGTTCCAAATGGGTTTTCAACATGTTCCCCAAAGTTCTCAATGGTTTCCCCAACATTTTTCCAATAGCACCTCACTTTGTCCCATACGCATTGGCCAAAGTTGTCTATGTTTGGAGTGAATATTTCTATATGGGGGAGGCTCCAAAGATTCAGAATTTTTTTTTGGTAATGGGACAATCAAGGAAGGTCATGGCAAAAAATAAAAAATAAAAAAATCTGAACTTGGAAGGCACTCCCCAACTAATTGATATGAATCACTCTATACTCTATGGCACTCTAAAATGGAAATTGTGAATAATTTTGAATAAGGCCCCACACTCACAACTGTTACGACTTTGGATTGTTCATGTTCCGATACCTAGGCTTGAAATTATTCACAATTGCATATGTTGAATTAATTTCCAACTCCTTTTCTCTCTTTGACATGGCAATTGTTTCAACAAGCTTTCAAGCTAGAAGAGTGTGGAAGTTTTGACTTGGGGTCATTGTTGCAAATGCATGCAACCCAAAACAATTTGGTTGCTTTAACTAGAGAGGATATGGTCTCCCTACCATTGTCCATTTATATTTTATGAAAAATCAATGTTTTAGGTTAGAGTGCTTCTCTGGGGGTTATGCTTAGCTACTTTCTTCTCATTCAAGCATCAGGTACATTTGAAGTTCACACTTGCATTGTGTTCTAGTGGGGTGGATCTTGGGCTTCACACTAATTTTGAATAGGCATGGTTCTATTACTGCCCCAATGGGATTTTAGTGTATAATGCATTCAAATGATGGCACTCATCTCTACACCAGACCCTTCTGGTGTACTATGAAAATGGTGACGTTTGGCTTTCATTAAGATTAGATATCTCATTACATTTTATGTTCATCCCATTTGTGTCAAAGATAACTTCTGCATGTATTAAAAAAAGAAGTAAGCTAAAACTCAAATGTAAACCATAAGTTTATAACAACTTGTAAGTTTACAATAACTTGTGTGATCTTATGTGTGATCCTAAGGTTGAGTGAAGAGTGCATTGCAAGCGCATTGCAAATTTGTTGTTCACTCATCTTTATCCTCTCATTGTTCCACTGTCAATTTCCAAGAAAAAGCACACCCAACTAAACCCACCCCACAATGTGTATCACATGGGTAAAGAATTCTTAGAGTGACATTCCCCAGATTGAGGCTGAGCCCTTCCCTTGCTTTGCAAGAGAACTTTACTTCAGGCATGCCCTCCCTCCCAAGGCCCTATCCCAACCTAATGGGTGGGCTAAATTTTCAAACAGAAGAAGAAAATAGTGGGAATAAAAGGAAATCCAATAGGGTAGATAGGTTGGTGAGCAAACACTTAAGAAGTCAAAGGAAGTTGACTTCTCACACATTATTCCTCTACTTCTGAAACTTAAAAACCATTGTAACCCTTCACCTAGCACTTCCAACGGTGCAAAAATTGTTCAATTCAAATAGTGGAAGGGGGAAGATATGGGGTGTTTGGTGCAAGGGGGTTTATTGTTTGGTGATGGGTGAATTAAAACAAATTAAGATTTCAAGCTTAAAATCTTTGATCATTGCATCTTTGCCTTTGAAATACAAACTAGTTTTGTAAAACCTTAGTTAGTGCTTCCATCAGGTTTTTAATCATTCAAAATGAACCAAACTATCACTCATCCTCTTCCTGCATTTGCTGTGTCGCTCCTTTATTTCTAATGCTGAAAGAACATTTGTAACCTTCCAATTTGCACATCCAATGACACCAAAATTGCTCAATTTGCTTAAGGAATGAGGAAAATATTGAAAATTGTTCAATGATCTGTAAATGTTCGATGATGGGAGGTTCTACCCTATGTCAAATAAGAGGTGACATTAAAATGTTTCAATTGATGAAAGGCAAGAAATAAGTGAATGTAGCTTACAACTTGTATGGTGCGGTGTCAGGTATTTATTGCTAAACATTTGAATTTTATTTAGTTTTTTGTTCTTTGAACCCAGTTTTATGTGAACAAGGTTTTAATCTTTCCATGTGAATGTTTTATGTGTGCGACTTTTTAAATTCTGATACTGATTGTCAATTTTGCAACACATGACAAACAGCCTCCAAACAAAGATCTTTGTCTCATAAGGTGCTTAGTACTAAGCTCGCTAAATTCTTTTCCCTTAAGACTCACATCACCCCCAAATGTGAAAGGTCCATGCATTTGGGTCAAGTTTGGTTGGCTGATTAAAAGTATTTCCATTTAACCAAAACTTAGCCTGGTGATGGGCTGACCTAAGGCATGAAGTTCCCAAACTCCAACGACACGGTATTAACCGCCACTCACCTCTTAACAAGTAAGCAAATTCCACAAGGTGAACATGACGGGAAATCTTTCTCTTGCAAGATTATGAATCATTCCACCCATAGGGAATGTTTCTTGACTCCTTGGGAATTGGGGAATCTTGCCAAAGTTCCCTCATTAGCCCAAAGTCCCCAATTAGCCCAAGTTTATGAGATCAAACAGATGGGATAAGAGCAAAGTTGGAGGATTGCTTTTTAAATGGGTAGTTTATAAGTACCACGTGCAGCCATTTTCACACATAAACATCCAAATTTAGGTGGTGGAGTATGTCATGCTGGAGTTGCTATCCCTTACACATGCCGCCACCCCAACTTGTGCTTATCCATCCACACAAGACCCAGTTTGAAACAGCATGCAATGCTTGTAAGTAATGCCTGGTTGGCTTTCAAAGATTGATTCTTCCTTTCATTGATAACTAACTAATTAACTACCAACGGCAAGATCCAAAATCTTTACAACACCATTTCTCCAAAGTCCAATAGAGTGGCCCCATTTGCCAATTTCAGGCCCCAGAGTGAACCAGTAGGCACCAAGCACGTACTGAGGGATGGATGAGAAATGGATAGTGGGTTTAGACAGTAAACAATTTTCCATTGAATTCCTGTTCCCTAGATAACCACAGTGGTTAGCTTTACTACTAACAACTCTTTAGCCCTTCCTTAGGTTACTAACCATCTTCATACATCTACTTACCTAGTAGCCACCTAATTTCTTACATACCTGACCTAACTTTTTCCTTAAACAGGATAGGTTAGTAAGATGAAACTTGGCATCATCTTAGTTGGGCTTTATTCAGAACTGAGTCATGCCCTACATGCATCTACACTGACCTAGTAGCCTAGTACCAGTTGTCTGAACCTATGGTACTCTAACTCTTAGAAACCCTGCCACTTACATTACTTTCTTTTACAGGATAGTTGCCAAGGTGAAACCCAACATCAACATAGTTGGGGATCACCCACAAGGGAGTCATGAGAAGCCTCCAATGGATGGTGCCCTGGTGGCTGTTGATTTAGTCTGGCCCATTTCAGTTATCTAATTAGTTCCAGTTTTTTTAATTCTACAGACTTGTGAGACAAGTCATTCTGCCTGTGGTCATGGGCCGGGATACAAGACCCTGTTTGTTATATTTCCTCACCATATTGCCCATTGGTAAAGGACTTGGAGAAATTTCTACTCATTTGGAGGGCAGCTTATTTCCATTAATACAAGTGTGGCCTGTACCCTTGGCCCAAGTGTGAACTCCTTACTCAACTAGGTTATCCTTCCAAATGATTCTTAAAATCCAATACATCCCACACCAAAGGTCTAAAAATTACAAAATTGCCTCCAGGAAATCCCACTCATCAAGGGCTTTTCAACACTACCAAGAGTGCACCACCCATTTCCCTTAGAATTTTTTGTTTTTATGTCATTGAATTTTTCTTCCACAAAATTATTCAATATTCAATAACTCCTGCGCTGTAGGTCTAACACAAACCTACCAAACCCTATTGCACATTTAACTGGTAATTCGCTGAAGACAACTAAGACAACAATTCAGACCACCAAATCAAGCATTTTCATTGGCCTTAACATTTTTTCTGCACACCTACACACAAGCCTATTCAACACCTTCTGCATATTAGTACACTACTACGGAAACCTGTCTGTACAGACAGGTTTAACAAACAAACTACCTCCCTTAATAGAGAGATGCCATCAATGAACATCTTGTAACAAGTGGTTATGACTTTGAAGAATGCTAAACTGTACAAAAAGATGATGCACTTCTTGAAACACTGACTCTGGCATCAGTCAAACTGAAACACCCAACATCACAGAGTTGAGCACAGATTTAGATAGTGCCCAACAGGAGCATTACTATCACCACCTTAATGGTACTTTCCTTCCATCCACAGGCTCACAATCAATTTGATTTCTCAACTTCCATTTAGAATTCTCTGCCATTTCAGATATTAACCTTGAGCCTCGTGAATAGGCAATCACAGCTCATGTATCTCTAAACCTGAAGTCTGAAGATCAGGGGAGTTTTGGAAGGTCAAGGCATCTGTATCTACCCCACAATTGACCCACTAAAGCCATCTGAAATGTCTCCCATGAAAAATGATGGAAGCTAAGGATGCAGGTCATTGTAGCTAATTATCAGCTACTTTTAGCAGTTCAATGTCAAATAGAAGAGTTTTGTCAATCAAGCCTTGGTTGCGCAACACAAAGTCGAGAGCACGCTGTCCCTGATCCATCACAAAGAACCAATCATCAATCACATTTCATCCACATTGATCAAAAGCAAGCACTTGTACATGACTTTCTGATGTTTCCAACAGGAAAACAGTCACTTGCAGCCCTGGCAGAAAGCAATATATATGAGATTGCAGAGAAAATCCACAAATACCACTTCAAAGTGAACCATTGTGTCAGTTCCACCCAAACCAAACAAACATCACAAAAATGAGGGTTTCAATCTTGAGTGTCACACAGTACCAGACCATCCCCTTCATCATGAATGGCAGTGACTAGCTGCCATTTCTCCTGACCAACCATCAGCTCCTCACAACGAGTGTCCATTACTATATGATATTCTTCAAACAATCATACAAAAATCCACACCAGGGGGTTTCTGCAGCATTTCTGGATGGAACAGCAATACTGTGTCATGATGTTAGCTACCATTCTTAAGAAACAGAACAGGCAGAAAGTAAGCCCGTCAAATCAAAGGCCTGATTATGGGGGGACCTACCAGGAGCATTTTGCCCCTCACCTCACCAAGGAAAAGAAAGTGTCAATTCTCAGGTTTGAATCTTGCCCCTGGTCATGAGTAAAATCCAGAAGCTTTAAAGTCCTGATGATAGGGGGGATGGCAAGAGTATACTGTTTCTCATCCCACTAAACCCAAGAAAAGAGAAAACTTCACTTGTACAATAACAGTCTGACTACTTGTGCTACTGACTGAACCTATGGTATTCTTGCTCCAGTTTGAAGATCCACAGCATTGGAGTTCCAGTGCAAGAATTTTGCAATATGTAGAAAATAGACAACAAGAAAATACTGTCCAAGAGTACTAGGGCTGCCATCAAGTCTTTTTGTTGGTTACAGATATACCTACCGAGAATGTAGTTGGTTGTGGACCCTTGCGGTTATAGTCATTATCAGGGTAACCAAGATCAGGAGGAACAATTATCCTGAATCAAAGTCACCAGCAAGCCCAAGTTGATTAAGTCTGTTCATCTTTCTCTCTTCTAACAAGTGACCACATATATCCTAGTTGACGTTACCATTTTATTCCCTGAACTAAGGGTTAAAGCTTGTATTTTCAATACCAACAGAAGGCTGCAAAGTCATGAAGAGAAGGCATCAATAAGTAAAAGATTGTCTTTGAAATTACCTGCGGACACCTCCAACTTGCATTGTTGCAACAGCCTCCTCAAAGGCAGGAATAACCTTCATCAGGTACAATGCAATCAGAACATTCTAGCAGCAGGATTTATTCAATTTCAATATTCCACTCTCAGATGCAGCACAGCCACTCAATTAAGCATCTCCAATCATGCAAGGAAGTATTTCTGAAGGGATCAAGTGTTCTGTTGAAAAGAGATGGCTATTGTTTGTTGGCCTGCCTTTCAATTGCAATATCTTTAGTCTCAAACTTTCCCGTGAAGTTCTTCTAATCAAAGGACTGCTACAATTCTGAAGATGTACAAACAATACCTCTTGACTTCCCAGCTTGAATCTGAAGTAACCCTTTTGATCACCCTGCACAACTTGGATAACGATTGTCAGATTGTAGAACACATCAACAAGGAATGGGAGAAAATTAAGAGTGAGGCCTTAGATGAGCACAATTTGAACCTTACGACCCTAGGCAGACCTGGCATATTAGCTAACACCAAAGTGACTAAGCTTTTAGCTGCTCATAAGCGGTACCTCAAAGGAACCACCTTTTGCCTTGTTGCGGGCTTCAAAGATGCGGCCATAGTAGCCAATTGTGTAGCCATCCCAGTCTACCTGGACATCACAAACAGCAAGAAATTTAATTTTGTTCCACATGTTTTGATCAAGCCCCCTGGTATACTTGACATGAATAAGAGATTGCACACATAAGACTGTGCTTGCCCTAGCCTTGTGGCCACAGACGCCTTAGGGGGAAAGAGGTAGAGCAATATTAAAACCACTCTGGTTCCTCCAAGATATCAGAGATCCTTTTTGCTCTTCTGGACAGATTTGACTGAACCAGAGCCCAACATGTCAATCTTACCACCACTGTACTGCCAATCTTTGGAGCTGGCCCAGCACCTGGTCTCAGATCCTGCAAGAAAATGTAGCTGTCATTAACTTGGAGACAAGAGGAGCCAAACTGCCTGTCAAACATACCACAAGCTATTTGCAAGCCCTCCAAGTTCATTATTAAACACCATATTGGCAAATTTGATTCCTGTATGTGAAAGGTTCACAACCATGGCAAAAGAGAATAACTTGACTCACTCATTTCTACAATGGACCAGCTTGATGACCTTCTAAAAGCTGGCAAAGATGGGAACAAATCTGTCATTCAACTGAAGGTGATTAAAATCTGTGAAACCGAAATGCCATGACATCCATCCTGGTGTGAAGAGTTGCAGCAGCTACTACATCTCTCAGCCACTCACCTTGTATTGCAGACCAGAATCTGTTTGCACATAGTCAGGATATCGCATCTTAGTTTTCCCGTAGTCCTTCCCTCTCAAAGCAGGCACTGGGTCATGCAACCACACTTCATTTAGTGGGCAACAAATGATATGTATGCCATTCTCAAAAAATAACAAGGTTTAAGCCAAGAGGCTGGATGACTGGATTGTTCTGGTCACACCAAAGTCTTTGAAGGCCCATGTACTACACAAAGTCAGACAGACAAGACAGACAGAGAGGGATGAACTCTTCAGACATTGGTTACTGTAAGCTTGTGGCCAGAAATCCAACCCAGTTCATTTGGACCACAAGCCATTTCAAGGAGGAGTTGTGTCAAGTAGGGAATGTGACAAATGGAGTCAATACCTTCATGGACATCTCATTCCAGTCATTAAGCTGCTACAAAACTGTTCACACTTTCTAGATTTTTTCAAAGGAAACAGTCAAGCATAATTTAACCAGAAATCATACTCCAGCAAAGTGAAATATTTAGGGTTCACCTTCACGGGTCAGATACAAAAACTGCTCTGAGACTGTCCTTCCCTCTTGGCATCTTTGTAGTCTTGAAAATGTGGACATCTCACCCTTAAGTCTAGATTTTGGACTAATGCAAAGGCCAGGGAGGCCTGTCACATTGTCCATCAATCTCCATATCACTCATGTCTTCACAAAATACATGTGACATAGTTTCAAGCCTAACCTTGTGTACCAACATGCTTAGGGTTTTTCCTCATCACCTTGGACAATTCAGTTGCCAATTCCTCTTTTTTCCAAAACCATTGTTCAGATACTGTAAGAACTTTAAGACATTGTGTGCCTGTTATCTTCTGCCACAACTTGGCTGTTAAAGAGTTCCCATTGCTATGGACCAAGCAACAATTTCAGGATATCTGCAGTTGGAGAGAGAGAGAGAGATTGAAAAAGAGAGACATACTGTCAGCAAATCCTGATGCCAGGGCCCTTTCACTGGCAAAGACATTGGACAAGAGGTATGCACAGATGCTTGCCATGGGTACAGAGACCAGTTGCCTTCGTGATACTGAAACTCCACAACTTCCATCTGCAATACAATCTCCCCAAGAAAAATTTGCAACCCTCAGATCAGAGACATATGAGACTCAGCTGTCTGTTATGTAGACTCAACACAAATTGGGAATGCCGTCATTGCCCTGATCCATCATCCATCATGGTCCAAAACTGAAGAATTAAGTAAAAATTCAAAGCACAAAAAAGATACGTCTGTGAGGAATCGAAATTGCAGACATTCATTTGAACCATCATCGGTCATCAAGAACCATCTCATACATACCTGAAGAAGGACGGGACAGTTTATCGCCTTCTTGCACAGTTCCCGCTGCGAATACTCTTACCCTGGAGGAGTGTTGATTCCACACCTACCCCAATCACAAATCCAATCAACAAAACTATCACAAAGTCGTACATACATACATAGCAGACAATCTAAACCCTCCCCGAATGTGTTGCGACAGTTGTTGGAGGACAACGAGCTTGCGGCAAAAACCGTTGAGGGAAGCAAACCGAAAAAACAAAACCAAAACCAAAACCAAAAGAATCTAACAGCACCTAACACATTCCAGAAAAGGCAGGAAATCTCTATCAATTACTTACCTGACGCTTCAATTTGAGCGAGGAATGTCCAGTAGCTATAGAAGGCACCGCCGAGGAAGAAGAAGAAGCAGAGAGGCAAGAGTGGGAACTGAGTGGTGCTGGAGAAGAAGCAGCCAAGGTACCACCACCAGCTGCTGCTGCCATAGCTAAAAAAACTCAAAAGAAGCTCAATTGGGGTTTTGGAGCAGCACAAAAGCACAATTCGCAAGCGAGCACTAATGTAGCAGCAGCAGCAGCAAGAGAAGACTATTGGAGAAGAACAAGAACAAGAGACAGCATCGCGAACACACCATTGTTGTGCCTGCCCAGATCCCCTGACAGCCTACTTGCTAGTCCTCACAGTCACAATCTGGCAAGAGGTTGTGGGTTCAAATCACCACCAAGTCCAGCTTTGGTGTATGTCACTCGCCACCTATGTGTGAGACCACGCTATCCAAAGTGTTGAGAACTTTGGGAACTTTGGCAAGATTGAGGTTATGAGAACCTGAGCTGCTTGGCAATATTCACAGTGTGAGAACCTGGTCTGCTGCTGCTGATGCTTGTGGTATTCCACACCATGAGAACAACTGTTAGCACCATTCACACCATAAGAACTTGATCTGCTTACAAGTATTTTTACTATTTATTTATTTACACTATCAGAGAACAACACTTTGCAATGTTCACACACTGAGAACCCTGAGCTGCTTCAGTGTACACACTCATAGGTTGTGTTCAATATTTAATTGCTTTGGAGCTCCTCTTTCCAAGTAGGGGAAAGTTTCAATGGCCTTTTTCCCCGAATTTTGTTGTTCAAATGGTCTTTGATGGTATAGATAATATTGTGGATTTTTGTGTGGTGCAATTTGTGGGTTCTACTGATCTTGAGTTTTTTGACAATTCTCTAATTTCCTGAGTGCTTTGAGTTTCTTTGGATGGCACACACTATGTGGATTCGTGCTGTGTTTATAATTTCAAGTCACATTTTTGTAGCTTTGTGCAATCTTGGGTTTTTTGAAAATTTGGAAATCTACACACTGTGCTGGAATACAATCTGCCAACACTGGCACCACAGTATTGTGTGCCAGTGCAAAAGAGTTCTACATGCAATCTGCACATGTCCAAGAAAATTGACTTGTTCACCCACAGAACTAATGCTTTTCAAAAATGGCAGAAAAAGCCTGAACAATTGAAGTACAGAACATTGAAACATGGTTCAAGAAGTTGGCTAGCTGTGCACTCCCAAACACCCAAGTGAATCAGGAAATGACAAAACTGCTTGCCCAAATATTTGCAGTTAGTGTTTGTACTAAGCAGTGCCCTCTAGGGGACCCTGAATAGGAGGTGCAAGCTTGGTCTGACTGGTACCACATTAGCTGACATAATGTCAATCTTGTGAGGTATTCTAACTCCACCATTCACCATTTTGGTTGCACCCCTGAATTCTTTGGGTGGGGAAGAATCTGCAAATCAAGTTGCAGATTCACTACTCCCACCCACATTGGTGAAAACAAAACTCTCTTACCAACATAAGCATATTGTAGCAGACAATCAGATCAGGGTGCTGGCATTTGACTCTCACATGTTTACCCAGGCATAAAGTCACCTTTCTCTGCTACCAAATTTGCAGAACAGCCATAGGTCAGCGCTTGTTGGTCCTGATAAGGGCAATTATTTCTAAGTGCCAAAAATTGGAAATGCAAGACTCACCAATAGAACAAAGAGATAGCATGCAAGGAAAATGTCACAGCATGTAGTTTTGAATTTGCTGAAAGTAGTCTTGGGATGGGAAACCAGCATGATCCCAATTAGAGGATACACCCACCTATCTTTGGAGTCACTTAGGGCCTGATCAAGAAAGGAGCCATTTCATGCCATATCTCCATCTAAACCCATCACTGTTCTCTTGAAGCTTTCTCTTTCCACATCCTATGTTGACATCTCACACACTCCTTTCTGAGCAGGAATTAAGCCCTCTCAGTCACAAAAGCAAGAGTTGCTTGTGCATCTACAGTAACTGGAGCAAAACCCCTCCATGTGAATGAAGGATCCGCTGCCATGATTCCATGAGGCTCTGAGAAACAAAAACCACTCCTATAGTAGTAGGTGAGAGCACTCCAAGAAACTTGGCACTTAATGGCTCATTTCTTGATCTGAGACTAAGGGACCCTTGAGAAAGGTAGGTGTACCCTTAACTGGGACTGTGTGGGGAAACCTCCCAAGGTAACAGCACAAACAAAGACCAAGGTGGTACCAAGGAAATAGGTTCTCAGTCTCAATTGACCCACAAAGTATCAAACTTTCTTTTTTTGCAAAATACAGGATTCATGTAATGCCCATAAGAGACATACGTATAGCCAATTCACTGGCAATCCACTGACAAAATAATACTCAAACTAGCACTGGCCTCATCGGACACCTGTCAGACTTGGTAAGTCCACTCACATAAGGTACTTCACTCAGTATGTACAACAGTCACAGCACTTGGTTATTCTACCCTCTACAGTCTCTTTTCACATGTTTGCAACAAGATATAATGTCCAACATTCTTGGACATGGGGCCATTTCCCTCTGGATTGTCTACAAATTTTCAGATACTCCTATTTTACAGGCTGATTGCCACAGATGACCAACTCTAGATTGACACCTGGAAGTGGTCAGGGGGGTGGGTGAACCAGGGTGCGGGTCGCCCTTTGATGTCGGAGCATCTGTGACGTCAATGATTCAGGCAGCAAGCCTGAGCTGTCCTTCATCTCCTCTTCCACACTAAGAAGTTTTTCCCCTGCCTCTGGGAGCACAGGTGGTGCATCCACTGCATGGGGCAGCTTAGCAACTCTTGCAACCATCATTACATTGTCTATCAGCCCTGACACACCGCCTGCACTACAATAAACCAAGTTCAGTATGCAGCATTGTCTCCAAGAAAGGTTTTAGTTTCAGACACCTAAGTGAACCTCACGAACAAATAAATCTTTGAAAAAAACTTCAACAAAGATTTCACATTTTGATGCTTCAGGTTCAGACATACATGTGAACCTCAGGAACCAACAGGATACTTTGCAAAAGAGTTGACCAACTCTACCAAGACCTTACAAAACTTCAAAACTAATCAGAAAATTCCAAAGGACAAGAAAGGCTGGTCATTTGCACATGTGCCATCTGTCAACGCTAAGAACAAGATGTCCTGAGACGTCATGCAGACAGATCCTTGGATAGATCCCAGTATCCACCCCCCCCCCACCGCTCCAGAGGTCTACATGAGTTGTTCTCATCAGTCTAACCTGACTGCCGCACCAAGTTTTCAAGGCGCTCCAGAGGGCGGCATGCGGTTCCACGCTCATCACTGGATGCTATGTTACATTTCTCCTCATAATCCTCCTGCACTTGGCAGGCGAACTCCAATTAATTCCAGATCAGAGGAATTGCATCGCCCAATCTTTACAAGATACAGCAAATGAAGGTCCGGCTACAGCCACAAATGTTTTATGATAAACAAATTGCTTCCAGCAGAGAACAAAAAAGCAAGAGAAGGAACAACCTTGATATTCTCGAACTCCGAAAGTGCCTCCCAACAACGATATCCTTCATCACCTTCCAACACCATACACCGATCTGCATCCCGACCAACAAAGATTCAACCAAAACAACAAGACATGATACCGACGCCACGAAGTACACCTCTTGCAAACTTGCACAGTCCAGTCCTGCGTTTAAAAAGACAGAGAAGAAACCCTCCCGATTGTACATTTGAACTTGGAGTATATATACATACCAGATAACGCCTGCTCGGCCTTTTCAAGAAGAGAACGCTCACGCATTAAGCGACTGATGCGACTCTGACTGAAAGGCTCCTTTTTCGGCAAATTGTTGTGATGTGCACCACCACCTTCTGAAGGCTTCCCAGGAGACACAGCCGAACTAGACACTACTGTTACCCTGGAGGTCTTCTTGTTGCTCCCTACCATCACATGATTATTATTACTCGACTGAACCCTTGGTGACATTATATGCAGCCAAAGAGGTGTAATAGGCGCCATTGCTATAACCATCTCTGTCTCTCAGAGTCTGTCTGTTTGTGTGTGTGTGTCTCTCTCTCTCTTCTGACTGTCTCTCTCGCACTACACTTCGCCAAGCACGACTAATTTACGTTCAACAAACTAAAATGACGTACACCAGAGACCAAAAAAAAATTCAACAAAGATTCGGAGAAAGAGAGAGACAAAGAAGAGCATCAGGCACTGAAGAAAGGAAGCAGATCGGTCCGCGAGCAGATCGGTCCACAAGCGCGCGATGCTCGCTACGTAGTAGACCCCACACGTGAAACAAACAGACAAGAAGCTCAAACCCTAATTAGGCTTTCTTGAAGGGCTCTACGATTTCGTCATCCAAGCTTCATTCGTCGCTCAAGCAGACGTTATCAACAATTAACAGTGGACTCGTGGATGAGGAACATTCATGAGAGGGGAACTCTCGCTCAGAAACATTCATTGAGAGTTGAGAGAGAATGTGGCCTACATTGTTGGTGAATGAAAAATCCCGTAACTTATTCATCCATCAGTTGATGATGCATCCCAAGTATCCCGCTTGCAAGAGGCGCAGATATTTTTCAAGAGAATCCGTCCAAAACATTAGAAGAAGATACTTATTATTACTGACCAGATTTGAAAATTGGAGAAAAATGGGCTCATTTGGATTTTTAAAAGCCAAAAAAAAAAACAATTTTTTTTTTAACATGGCCTAATTTAAACTCTTATGGATAGGTACTATCATAGTAGCTTGGGAGGTTTGGCACTTTGATGTAATATATTAAGAGTTATCCGTAATGTCATGCCCTGTTTGGGCCTGAGTTGCACCCCTCATTTGATGCTTCATCCCCTCTTGGCCGTTGTCCTCAAAGTCATGAAATTTTATTAAACTAGTGTGAACCCGGTGCATAATGCACCCGTCGAGCTCCCGCTGCTGATTCTTCTTCTTCTTCATCAGCGTGTAGAAAGAAACTTTCTGCCCAGAAAATAAATTCAAACTGCAAAATTTTGTGAAGGAAAGTATTGAATCATCTTATATATTAAAGCTAAGATGGTGTCTGTCCGTCTGTCCATCTGTCTGTCCGTCCAGGTGCCGATCTTGGTTTCAGGACCTCGATGGACGGACAGGATCAGGTCTTGAAATTGAGGTCGCTAGATGGAAGAGGAGGACGACGACGACGAATGGCGGCCGCAACAATTTTATCTAGATGTGATCAGCGGAGCTTGCAAGCCTATTGGTGGTGAATTGTTGGTGGTGAGGTATCTGC
>Ga0116231_10000120_pt1 | contig 98310 bp, 79 predicted proteins | sample S1TSphgellanicum_2_FD_89695 | JGI IMG/M metagenome (GOLD analysis project Ga0116231, IMG submission 89695) | Host-associated microbial communities from peat moss isolated from Minnesota, USA - S1T2_Fd - Sphagnum magellanicum MG | ecosystem: Host-associated > Plants > Peat moss > Unclassified...
ATTGGGGAAAAAAAAAAAATAAACTTATACAATTTTTCTCCTTTTGATTGGAGGAAAGGGAGTGTAAAAACTCCCATTTTTTTTTTTTTTTTTGGTTGGTTTTTGGCAGGCACCAAAAGCAGAGGATAGAGCACAAGTGGTATCTAGGGAGGTGAGATTACCAAATGCACCACCAACAACTCTTGACGACCAAGATGCGCAGATTGTAAGCTCTCAGGCCATCAGCATTGATGTTACAAGGAAATGGCATTTTGAATTTTTCAACATATCCATTGCAGACTCTGTTGCATATGGGGTTTTGGGTCCCTGCTCAGAATAAAATTTTGTGTGCATTTTTCCTTTGTTGTTGTGATCATTTGCAGGCCCTGAAGCTGAGTGATGACTATAATTTGAATGAAATTGACTGCGTTGGTTTGCTTGTTTCTGCACATCAAGAGGTGGGTAAATCAATTTATGAAAATATCCATTTTCCTTTTTGGGCATTGTTGCTTGTAGTAGTTCTTGTAAAGACGATGGATGCCCTTGGATGCATGTGGGATGTTGTTGCAGTGGAACTTGTTAGGGCGGGAACCATTGGAAATTTTGCGTTTGGCTGCTGGGCTCTGGTTTACTGAACGAAGAGCTCTGATCACATCCCTTCAACTATTGCTCCGAGTAAGCTGTCTTTCCCGTGTATCCATGTGTTCAAGCTTCACTTTGTCCTCCAATGATCATGCTCTGAAAGTTCATCATGTTGTGTCCCTTTTTCTCTTCCTCTTTACTTGTCAGATCTGGAATCTCTACAGCCTTTTCATCAGGTCACCTCACAATTGTTGTATTCAGGTTGGGTTATGTTGTAAGGACAGAGGAGTTCTTGAAGCTTTTGTTGCTTCTTTATGCCTCTATGATGATGTGGTCTTTATTTAGCATGAGTTCTGAATCCATGGAAATATTAAGAATTTCCACAGAGAAACTGAGCTAGGTGATACAAATGTGATAGTTGATTTTTTGTTTCCTCCAGGCGGTTGTGTTAGATGAGGAACTGGATCCAAACCTTGTTGCGGACATTCAAAACTATGTGGAGAAGTTGCTTGACTCTGGATTACGATCAAGACTTATTTCCCTCATAAAGGTAACCCCCCATTTTCAAGACCATCCTGGGTTGTGTATCAGTGCCTTGTCCTCTAGCTCTATAAGTTTTCTGTGAGCTTTGACCAGAAGAAAAAGAATGAACTATAGGTAAGTCAAGTATTCTCAATAGCAAATGAAATTGCATTGTATCGTAGATGACAGGAACCCATCTATTTTGTAATGGTGTAGGAGCTGAATCGGGAAGAACCTGCTGGGCTGGGAGGTCCTGGAGTGGAGCCATATGTAATGGACTCACGTGGTGTGCTGGTGCAACGCCGAAATGTCATCCAGAAGGAGCGACTTAGCATATGTCATTGCCTCGTCCTCACGTGTCTTATTGTTCGCATCAGTACGTTGGAGCATTGTCCCTTGGTCTTAGTTTATTTCCTTCACCAATTACAAAATGTGACAGTGTTATGAGATCAGGAGCTAACTCTGATCCTGGTGCTACTTCTGTTCTCTGAGCTCTTATTTGAGTTCTCAACTTGTCCACCTACAGACAAAGTGGATTGCAATGCGAATCATCCTCTTGGAAATATTCTTTGCAGATCCTCAGGAGGCCAATGACCTGTACTCTCTACTAAAGGACTGTTCAATCGATGAGACTCTTCCTTATGATGCTGTCAAGCTCCAGGTGAGAGTTTTGGCTACAACCTGCTCTTGTATCATGCAGCATCAACCGCAATGCAGAGGAGATTGGCGAGAGGAGCATCACTGATAATCAATTAATATGGGTTGCCTGCAAACTGGGTGCAGATAACTTACACAATTATGTTTTCACTCTCCAATTCTCTCATGTCAGATGCATTGGGTGGAACACAAGAAATGGGCTCTGTTCTTGCCTATAATGCTGGCTTTCGCCAAGAGTTTCAACAGCTGGTGAGCCTTTTTGTCTTTTCTGTTTTTCTTCTTTCAGCTGGTTCTCTAAGTCTCTCCTCTTTCCTTCTGTCTACAGGTATCTTTAGGGGCTTCTCAGCAAGATGGTCAAGAACAGTCTTTTGCCTCTTGTCTTGGCTTCAGGAGCACTTCCTGTCTCTAGCTCTAATTTTTGTGATCAAAACTCCCATCTGATGTTGTTGTTGTTCATGTTTCTTTGCAGGTGATGGATGAATCAGACCTCAATGTGATTGCAGAGGGCTTCACTGGGGTTATTCGACTTGTGTGGGCTGTGTACATAATGCTCACCAAGAGTGTGTCTGAGGTCACCTCTGCTGGTGCCCTCTTTGCAGATGATGCAAGTGCCCAATCTTGCCTCAATCGTGCATGTGAACACGATGTCTTTGAGTTTCTCACAACCCAAGTGCTGAAGACTGCTACTTATCAGGTCTGAACTTTCTCTCTACTGTTGACCAAAAGGCACAAGTGGATAGATCACAGATATAAAACTGTCCATAAAAGTTTGGTATTGTGTAATCATCAGAGCAATATTATGCCTCTCTAGAACCCATCTGGAGTGTTTTAAGAAAGTAGGAACATTTTTCACCAGCTTTGAAGCTTAGCATCTGGTCCATATTTCTGTTCATTTCTTCTCTCACATTTTGTACGAATGCAGAATGATGATGAAGAACTGGTGTTCATGTACAATGCATATTTGCACAAGCTCCTTACCAGCTTTCTTTCACAACCAGTGGGACGCGACAAGGCAAGTCTCAGACCTAATGCAGAGAGACCTATTCTGTATCAAACTATTTGTTGGAATGCAGAAAGAACAGCCATGTTAAAGTTGGTATTTAAGAACTAGAACATGAACCTTGTGGTGTTCGTTTCTGCCATCACCTGAAATTTCTGGTTCTTAATTTCTTCCCAAATTCTGCTTCCCAAATTCGTTGGGTCTCTTTTGGTAATGTTTGATCTCTGTATAGATCAAGGAGTTGAAAGATTCAGCAATGGTAGCTTTGGACACATATACAGTGGAGGCAAAGGATCTCGCAAATGGTGATGGAAAGGCACAAATACAGAACATGGATGCTGCACAAGGAAAGCCTTTCATCTCACTGCTCAGGCTCATTGGGGAGGTTTACCAGGTTTTGATCATGCCTTTTTTTGGGTACATACTATTTTGATTGTGAGCTGATACTGTAGTAGTAGCCTGCACCTTTGTTCATTGATAAAAAGAATGGTACATTAAGAGGAGGTACACCAGGCAAGATTTACATTTGTGCAGCAGAAGATGGGCAGATGGGCAGTTGGGCAGTTTTTGGAAAGTTGTTTGATGGGAGAATGAAGGGGAAATGAAGATTTCTATAACCTGTGAAAAGGTTGGTCCTTTCCTGATGATTCTTTTTTCTTGGAACATTTATTGATAGAGGGAGCCAGAGCTCATTATCGACAATGAGGACCTGTGGAATTTTGTGCGGTTTGCTGGTGAAGATCACACCAGTTATTGGACATTAGTTGCCTTTCTCAACATGCTTACTTCTCTGGTAAAGAGGATATCTTCTGTCATTGATTTTCTGGCTCATGGCCAGATATTGGTCTTATGGTCTTTTGAAATGTCTGATGAGCTCTAATGCTGATGTCCCTGATTACTCCCAACTCATCATGTATCTAGACAAAAGACTGCTGCCAGAAATTCCTGGATTTTTCCTTTGAAGTGCTAAAAGGGGTTCTTCACACTTGCATTTGACAGGCATCAAGTGAGGAAGGAGCAAAAAGAGTCTATCAACTACTTCAGAACAAGACGATACGTACACTTGGGTGGCAAACCCTTTTCAATTCGTTGGTTGTTTATGAGCAACGGTTCCGACAGTGTCTTCAAACTGCTGGAGCTTTCCTTCCTCCCTTTCAGGAAGGTGATGCACGTGCCTTGGAGGCGTATCTCAAAGTTCTGAGGCGGGTATGAAATACCTGGTTACTACTTTTATCTTTCCTTGTGGAGTCTTTCTTGTTAGAGGAGCATGTACAGAAATCCTCACTGTTTTCAGTGTGCACTGCAGTGCAAAGTGTGGATGATTGGTTATGTCAGTAAGAGACCCAATTGTTTGAAGTGGTGTTTGACAAGAATTTTGCTGGTGTGATGTGTACGCTACTTTGGTTTTATGTTTTGATCATTGTCTGTGTTTGCAGGATTGGTGACTAGTTCTCTATGTTTGTTGGGTTTTGCCAGGTGATGGAAATGGGCAATGAGATGGAGAGGTCCCAATGGTTTCCAGACATTGGACCTCTCTTCAAGCTACTTTCATATGAGAATGTGCCCCCGTATTTGAAGGTGAGCTGCTCTTGTCGTGCCAGACCCATACAGACCACTCGGGAAACTTTTCAAACACTAGTTAGTGTGTGCAGTGTATAGTCTTCCAAATATTAGGAATATTGGATGACAGCATCACTTGTGTTAATGTGTCCGAGTGTTGAGGGTTGACTTGTGTGATAAGCTATGTGCAAGAACAGATAGATGGGAAGGCTTGATATGCTCAGATCTGAATTTTTAAGAGCAACAACTGACTGCAATGCAGGGTGCACTGCGGAATGCAATTGCCACTTTTGTTCCTATCTCACCAGCGATGAAAGACAAAGTGTGGAGTTTGTTGGAGCAGTATGACTTGCCAGTGGTAGCCACACCACTTTTGAGTAACGGTTCAATGCAACCCCTTCCATCCCAGGTTCGTCTCTCAGACCCACCGACCACCTCCACACAGAAGAAGAACCTGGTGGAAGAAGTTCTATTGGTTGCTTTGTTGTGGCAATCACAGAGGTCTGTTAGCTGAAAATTACCTGCTTTTACAGTTGTAGATTCAAGGATGATTGAACAGATGCCTTCTTGTGGTGTTAGCATCACTTTATGTGTGCTTGATTTGTTGTGATCTTAGAATCTCATTAGACTTGTTCATGCACTTGATTCAGGTTTATGACATGACCTTTGAGCTTAATGAGGTGGAGGCCAGGCAGGAAGAGTACCCATCCACTCTCTCATATCTGAAGCTGTTGAATGTCCTCATTGCTCAGGAGTCTCACACAACTGACAAGGGCTCTAGGTAAGAGATTCCATGATTTTGATATTTTGTTACTGTTGTTTTTGCACTGGCACCCAACCCCCAAGTCATGGAACTGATTTAGCCAAATGGTCACATCTTGTCAAAGGATAGTAGTTGGGGGCGAGGTTTTTATTTACAAAGTGCATTCTTCAAATGGGGAGGAGTTGTGTAGGTACATAGGCATCTTCAGGTTTGTACGGGACCAGGTTTTTGCTCCCCACACACAGAGGGCTTATGCTGACCCTGTGGAGAAATGGGAGCTTGTTGCTGCAGCTCTTCGCCATTTTCAAATGTGAGGGTTACCATTTATTGCCCATCTGGAATTTTCTGTGTGGCAGCTTTTTTCTGGAATTTTGTCGGTGTTGTGGATTAGGGCAGTCTAAGATGATTTTTGCATACAACAAGTTTAAACTGCCTTTGCAACAGTGTGAAAAATGCTTGTGGTATTCAGGTCTATATCAGTTTTTTTTATTCTTAAGTGGTGAGGAGATGTGCAGGATGTTGAGTCTCTACCAACTTACAGAGGACGACATTAGGAGTAGTGCAGATCATCTCCTTCCTCCAGAGAATTCTCTTCCTGGGGGGATAGCAGCTGCAGGTAGAGCAGCTGGAGGCCTGGCACGTATGCCAATTATTGAGTTAATGAAGGTGCCTGATCAAACTGTGTTTTTTTTTCCCCGTAGTTTTCTAGACTTTATCTGTTTTATTTTCTCGTCATGATATAGATCTATAGCCAAGCTGCTAAACAGGTTTAATGTTTTTGTGTGCAATTGTGGTACCACAAGAGTGGAAAATTGTTGTGTATGGAAATGGGTTAGATGTTCAAGTTTTAAGCTTTTCTTGTTGGGTCCTGCAGGATTTGATGAATGGGAAAGTGATTTTCCGAAACATTATGAGTATCTTAATGTTGGGTGTGAACACTGTGATGGAGCAACGGACAAGCCAGCTGTATGGCCCAGCTTTGGAGGATGCTATTTCTCTATGCCTTCAGATCCTTCTTAGTGCTTTTTCAAAGGATTCTCTTTTTGCGGAGTATTGGCGTCCAATATATCAGGTAAGTATTTTAGCTCTTCATTTACATTGATTCTCTATTAGAACACTCACATTTGCAAAAGTAGTTTGGTGCAACTTCTTCATTTTTAACTATCATGGGTGGTTTTTGTATTGCAGCCAATTGATGTCATCCTGTCCCATGACATACGGCAAATTGTAGCACTCTTGGAGTTTGTACGATATGATCCACTGCCACAGATTCAACGTTATTCTGTTCAGATCATGAAGATCCTCAGGTTGCCCACATCTTTGTTTTTTTAACCAGTTGTTTGTTGTCTTAGATCCCAAGGTTTGTAAAATTCTAGCAGACATACAGAAGCTGCTTTATCTGTTTTCCAATTGTTATAGAATGATTTGATGAGCTTGTTTCTTGAAGTCAATGACCATATGTAGTCTTCCTGTTATCACCTATTTGAGGTTATCACCCTGCTTATCTGATAGCTCAAGAATTTGATAGACTTCTGTTACATCACAGCAAATAGCTAATTTTCCTCACCCTTTTGTTGTGGATGCTTTGATTTCCAGTTTGCGAATGCCACACTTGGTGTCTGTTATAATTGAGGCAGGAGCAGCTTCATCATTGATAGAGGATTATGCTGCATGCCTTGAGACACGTGCAGATGAGCCGCAATCTCCTGAAAGTCCCGATGATGACATTGGTTCTCTTATTCTGCAGGTACCTCTCTCCCTTCATCATTGTATTTTTTTGTCCCCAATTTTCTACACTTAAGGCAGAGAGAGACGACTACTGCCTTCCTGGTTTGTTTGTTGATGATCCAGAGACTGTTTTGACTGGGCTCAGATATCATTGCAGCATTGCAGCATATCTCTTGCACGTCACTTTTCTGAGTGTTTTTTTGTAGCAGGAATGGTAGTTGTGATTTCTGTTTTACCATTGCTTTATTTGAGCTGATCTGAGCTGATTGGGGACTACCAATGTTTCTAGTTTTGAGCAGTCATTTCTTTTGCATTTTTTCCTGGTGGGTCATTCGTCCATTCAAAACTCTGAATCATTCTGTGCACACACAGCTCCTCTTGGCCAATCTAGATCAACCTTCTCCTAATGTGACTCACCTTCTTTTGAGGTTTGACATCGACCAACCTGTGGAGAGGACAGTGCTCCAACCAAAGCGTCACTTCAGGTACTTACTATTCCATCTTCCAAGACTCTACTTGCTATTGAGAGTTGCTACTGGCTTTGTTAGTAAGGTAGGTGGACTCTATTGTGTTTTGTTTCTCTCTCTAATGATACAGGTGTTGCTTTGCAGTTGCCTACGTGTGATACTGGATCAGTTGGACACCCTCACAAGGCCTGAAGTGAATGCTAGCTTGCATGAACTTGGATTCCAGGTCTGGAAACTTTTGTGGGTCTCTCTAGCTCTGCTAGAGTTTGTGAGTTTTTGAGGAATTTCATTCCTTCATCTAAGAAAGTGAAAAAACATAAAACCAGGCAAATCCTCAAGGGAGGGAGGTCAAAGTGTGAAGTTGCACTGTTATGTAGTGTCTTTGCTTTTTCAAGAAACTGATGGGTTTGTTATGGATACAATCACTTTTGCAGTTGATGTATGAGCTGTGCGTTGATCCAGTTACTTGTGGTCCAATGGTGGAGCTTCTTTGGGGTGAGAAGTATGAATTTTTCTCAAAGGTGCATTTAAGCTCCTCCCTGTAGAGGTAGAGAAGGTCATCTAAAGCTCATGCATTGATATTTCATTGTCTTGTGTGCGCCTTACAAGATTGGTGTCATGCTGTATTTTGACTCAATCTTCTTATGTCTGAGTTTAGGGTTTTGACTAATGGTCTGTCTTGTGTGAACCTGCAGCATTTGGATACTTTTGTGTGTGAACCTCTTCCAAAGCGTAGTGTCAACCTGCCTCTGCGTGTCAGCAGCCTGCAACAGGTGTTTTGGTTTTTCGGTTGGACACTCTCAATTTCCATTTGTGTTCAGTTTGATGAACAGTAAGTCTGCCACTTCTTTAGTTGGTGGGTTCTGAATCAGGTTCAGTTATTGAGCTAAAAACTGGATTCAGAACCCACCATTCGGTGGTGTGTACAAATTGAACTGGTGTTCACTTCAATATGGACAAACTGATTCTGTAGGCATAATTTTTTTGTTTTGTTGCAGAGGGCATGGCTGCTGAAGCTCATTGCACTGGAGTTGCATGTGGGTGACATGGATGTCATTCTGCATCGTGATAGCTGCCGCCACCTTTTGAATCGCTTGTTTCTTCGGGAGCCTCTTGGGTGGGAAACAACTGGGATGCCACCCAATCTAATGCCACCTCGGTTAACTATGACGTCTTCTGACACCAGTCTACATAAGATCAAAGTAAATCACCCCAAAACATGATGTTTGTAGGAATGAAGATTTTTCATCGGTTTGGTGCATCTTGACAATGTAATAATGCTGCTGCTCATGACTTCCCCCCCTAGACCTAATTACCATACATACACATGTGGGCACCTTTGTATTCCCTGGTTATGACTATAATATTTGGGTGTGCCTTATAGGTGTTGGAGCTTCTCGAGATTCTTCAGTTCCAGTTGCCAGAATCCCACAATGATCTTTCCCAGTCTTTGCATGCCTTGAAAGATGACTTGAAGGTTTGCCATAAAACTTCTGTAAAAAAAGTTGTCCTTTTGAGTTTCATATTGACAGGACATTGTTCTACTACATGCCTTGGGAATTATTTCCTATCAACTGGCAATAATTACTTATGTATTCTGATATAAAAGACTCTTGCAATTGTCCATTTGTTTTTTTTGTAGGTAGATGAGATTTTAGGGAATTCGGCTACAGTTGAACATGGTGGAGTCTACCACCTTTCTGAGCGTGGAGACCGGTTGATTGACCTCTCAGCTTTCAGGGACTTGCTTTGGCAGGTGAAAAAGCTATTCCCCCTGTCCCTGTAATATTTCGTGGATCTCATTTGAAACGGGTCACAGAGTATTGTCTTTCTCAAATGTGATTGCCACACAGCATGTGGCATGGAAAACTGATGTTTTGGGTCCTATGGTCTGCTTTACGGATAGAGAGGTGGGTGCACAAATGCTCAAAATTGGGAGTTAAGATCTCCTTTTTCCTGACATTTATAAGGGAGTTTTGTTTGTTAGCAGGAGTACAAAAGGTTGGAGGTACAGTTTAATCTGCTAGTCAATGGCCAAAAGCAGGCTGAACTTCGGGAAGCAGTCCAGCAGCTGCTACGATGGGCATGGAAGCGGAACAGAAATCTGGAAGAGCAAGCTGCGCAGCTCCACATGCTTGTTGGGTGGTCCCAGCTTGTAGAGGTCAGTTCCATCTCTCTCTCTCTGTGTTCTTCCCTGTTAAGGAATAGTTTCTTCTACCCTTTGTCATTGAGTGTATGCTTCTGTTGTTTGCTCTTTGTGAGGAATTCTTCATGAATGTGCTTTGTTTTTTCTCTAGGTGGCAATCTCCAGGAGATTTCATTTCATTGGCAGCAGTTCACATCTCCTATTTGAGTGAGTTAATTTGCCCCCATTGCAACAGCAAGCTATCACTAAAGCTGATGTTGCAGGCTGTAGTCATCAGCTTTGTTAGAATTTTGGAACTTCTACATTTGTTGAGGTGATGATCATGGATGACATTTCATTCCTGTTGTAATCATTGGGTTTCTGCAGAATTCTGGATTGCAGTTCAGACTGCCACCTATTTCACCTGAAACATTCCCTATTGTGATTGTTGGTTTTCTGCAGGATCATGGATGCAGTTCTGACTGCCACCATTTCACCTGACTGCTCTCTGCGTATGGCCTTCTCTCTTAGCCAGGTAACCCTTTGACTCAGTTGAATTTTTTTCCTGTCTTGTCATTGAAGAAGCTTTTGGGGATTTGTGATGATGGTATATACCCACCCATATCTGCAAACTTTGTTGTAGGTGGCTTTAACAACTATGGCAAAGCTGCAAGAATGGAGCATTGCATCACCAGGCAAGGGCGAAAGCACAGATGATGTGACCTACCTTGATTTACTATCCACAGTGCGCATGTCCAACAGTGCGTGCCACACCATCCTATCCAAGCTCGTTGCATCCATTCTTCGACACGAATCTTCTGAGAGTTTGCGACGCAGGTAGTGCAAGTCTTGTAATGCTGTGTGCCTTCAACCCAACATCAAAAAAAAACTCTATGAACACAATGTTTCTGTAGACCAACTGTCATATGACCATAATTGAGAGTACGCGAGATCATGTTTGCAAATCTTGGAGCATGGAATCAGATCTAGTTATTGGGCAAGATAGTGTTATGTGGCATATGAATACAAGTGGTTGCGGTACATGCAATGTCTGAAGAAAATAAATTGTGCAATTGCTATTTGGTGGGTCAGACAGTATGCAACACTCCTAAGTTACTTGCATTACTGCCGAGGGATGGTGAACCGGGATCTTCCTCTGTCTGTTATGAGGGCCCTTCTAGTGGAAGGACGTGATGGTGAAGAAGATACTGAGATTGAGAAAGTAAGCACTTCTAATCTGTCATCTGCTCAACCCACAACTGAGTTGAGGTTGGTTTTGGTATGACATGGGGGACAAAGGATACAAGAGAGGTGAGAGGATGGTTCTGGTGTGACATGGGACAAAGGATGCACGAAGTGAGAAGATTTGCAAAGGACAGATTTGAAAGGAGTTTGTAGAATTTGAAGAGCTTGAAGAAGCTGCTGCCACCAAGTTCTGATATTTGCTATACTTGTTGGTACATGTGAAAATTCAGCTGGACAGAGATTTGGCAGATCTTGCACAAGGGAACTTTTCAATCCTCAAACGTGATGCAACGGCTCTTGTGGATCTGGTAATGCATTTCCTGCACTATGAGAGAAAGTAATCTAGAGTGCCCATTGGAAAGGGAAAGACACTGAGGTTGAATATGCATATGTATGTGTGCGTGTGTGTTACAGTAATGTTGAGAATCTCTGGTTCTTGGGTGTGCTTGGATTCCAGGTGGTGAAGGATGCAACATATGGGAGTGAGGTGGGGAAGGCAATGGCATATTATGTACTGGATGGCTTGCTTGCTGTCGATAATCACCTAGTGTTTCTGAGTCAACTACAAAGTCGGGGACTCCTGCACTCATGCTTGGCAGATATCAGCACAAATTCTTATCAGGTCTGAATGATACCTGCTGCTGCTGCAGCATCAGAAGAGAAAATGTCATAGCAGGTGTCTAAATGAAAAAAATATTTCCCTGCACATGATTACAGCTTTTGCTAGCTGGATTTGAATCATCAGGTATTATGGAAATGATCAAGACTTGGAAAAACGATCATAATGTCAACTTGAACTTGAATGTGGAGAAATGGAAAACTTAGAAAAAGCACAAGCAAAGGCTAACCTGCTGAATGTGGGCCGTGTTATTCACAGGCCATTTTACTCCCATCTACGGAGTCATTGCGTCAATTGTATACCTTGGAATCAGAGCTAGCTTTATTGCTAAGAGTGTGCTTCCACAACAGAAAGCGTGGGGCACAGATGCTGTATGCTATGGGGGCACTTCGTCATCTGTCATCTTGTCGGGCTGTTGATGCTCACCTGACTGTAAGCTCTTTTTCTTGCATTAGTGTGTTAGTCACATATATATTCACTCCATTATATGTAAAATTGCATCTGTGAAGATTGATGTTATTTATTTTGTATGCATGTTGATCTTGTAATCTGTTATGGTTTAGATTGTGGATTTGGCTTTGTGCAAAACATGAGTTATTTGTAAGGATATGTGCAGGATGATGTTAAGTGGGAGCAAGTGAAAGTCGGGATTGGCATACCCAATCAGCAAGACCGCCAACACCAGCTTGTAGCACCTGTTCTTCGATTGGTTCTTTGCTTCACTTCGCTGGTGGATACTACAGAATCTGCTGATATGGTACATACCCATGTTTCATTATCATGGATTGTGGTGTGATGGTATCTCTCGGTCTTTGCTTGTCTATTTTGCCCCCTTGTTCTGCAAAGCAAGCACAAATGTTGTCATAGTTTTGTTAAGGTTTTTGGAGGTCTTGCAGGGTCAAGATGAGGTGGCTCTGGAAATTGCAGACTTCATGAGATCACATCAAGGACTGCTGGATCGCATTTTGAGAGATGATGCTGCAGGTGTGCAACTTGCTGATCTAGAGGAGCTGCAGTTGGTGACTGCCATTGCCAGCAAGGTAGAACATCCTTTTGAAAATTCCATGTCCTACTGTTTAAGTTGGGGGTGCTCTGTACAGGAAATATTGAACCCTGCTGAGCATCCAGCAACCAAGTTCCAGATGTGCATTGATAAGGAGTAAAGTGCATCATCCATTAAGAAAGGGGAACATGGGTGTGTGGTGAGCTGATTGTGCAGGTGTGGCCAATGGAAGAATCCTCAGATTTTGGCTACACACAAGCATTGTTCAATCTGTCATACATTTACTTCTGTCCCAACAATGAGTCTCGGAGTCGTTTTGTCCAACATATTCAAGAAGCTGAGAGGAACTTGGAAATGTCCTCAGCAACTCGAGAGGTAAACAAAATGATGATGCATGGGTTAAAACATTTGGACAATCATCTGGAATCGTCTGGAATCTCTCTGGAGTCCTTCCCTTGCATTCCATGGTTGTATATGCTATCTTGAACTGTAGGTGAGGTCTGTCATATGGTAGCTCAGATCCCTGCTCATACTGTGTAATTCTCGTAGCTACATGTCTCTTGGAGTCTAGCACTAAGGTCTTCTGTGGCACAAGGCAATGACCCTTTTACATGCAATGTGACTGACAGAATGTGCGAAAAATGGAGCTGCTTGTGACCAGTGTGCGAGGCAATCTCATAGCCCACTTGTACACCCTTGTCACCAAACATAACCTACGCCTTCACATATCAAAGCCTGATGTATGTCTTTCTTCCTTTCTCCTTTGAGTTTTAATCATGCAGCCCCAACAGCAGTACTTGTCCATAGTTAAGAATGGAAAATATTGAAGCAGTATTGTCCATAGTTAAGAATGGGAAAGAATTGCGTCCTTGCATAATTACATGCCAACTTAAACCAGTGTTCTTGCAAATTCATGATTTCAGATTGGAGACTTGATGGTGATGGGTCCTTACACGCTAGGGCGGCAACGACAGCCTACACTGAAGCTTGTGGCTGATCTACTCCAACAGGCATCTCTGGACCTAGAATCAGCATTGGAAGAAAAATTGTTACTACTGGCTAAGGTAAAGAAATGTGCTTTTTGTCAGTTCCCTTTTCTTCATCCTGCCTTGCATCTCAGATCTGCCCTCAGGTCAAGGTATTCTCACAGTCGCTTTTCTCTGGATGCCAGATCCACAAGTCTTTGGGGTGCTCTGTTTCAAAATGAACATATTAAAGAATGAACTTTGATTGCATTATGAGTACTCTTGGTTCTAAATAGAAGGTGAAGATGGGGACTCAGATGGGTAGGAACAAATTGCATAAGGAAATGTTCTCAGGGCTGTGACAATTTTTTTTGCATTGGGCGGTAAACATACAAAGTAGCAGCAAGAAAAGCGAGGAGATTTGTTGGACCTGATTAGAGTCTGAAAGAAGTTTGTGTGATGTGATGTGGTTGACAGTTACAAGATGTAAATGAGTTGTCACGTCATGAAGTGGATGAAATTATAAAAGCTTATGGGAGGCATGAGCACACAGACCCTGGTGATAGCATTCGCAAGAGGTAATATTGTTTTTCATTATCCTTGCCCCCCCAGTATGGAGATTTAGAAAGCTAGACACTGGGTTTGGTTTTTCTCTTTCTGATTAACTGTTTGTATGGGTCTCCTTGGTGCAACTGCAGGAGATATGTGGCAATGGTGGAGATGTGTAGTGCAGCAGGCAGTCGGGAGTGCCAAGTGACGTCACTTCTGTTCATCATTGAACACAGCCTTGAGATCTTTTACCTTCACTTTGAGAGGTGAATCTTTCTGTCTCATTGGTCATATTGGTAAATTATTAGTGCTTTGCAGCAATCATGCTAGTACTTGACCACACAGTAGTGTTCCTGAAGAAACCGTGAATGTTGGGTGTTGTTTTTGAATGTTTTGGCAATGTGTTCAATCAAGCTCCAAGGTCAGTCTGCTCATTTGTTTGAGTCAATGCACAGATTGACAAAGTCAGAGAGTAGGCAGGGTGGGTTTGAAGTGAGGATAGAATCTGAGTGGGGCCGCAAGGAAGACCTTCAGTTGCTGCATCAAAAACTACTGCCAGTATTTGAAAGGCTGGATAGCGTTAATCAGGTGAGCTGTCTTGAAACCCATGTTTCAACAAGACATTGAGATTGCTATGACGGAAAAAAAGCTGTTTTGACTTCATGTACAATTATATGGTTTTCACCTTTGTTGGTTTCTGGTTGCCGTAGTTTGTAGAAAGACAGAAACATATGGTACAAATGACACAACAGACATAAAGAAATTGCCCAGAGAAATGCATTGGAGGGGCATGTCCCTGTCTCCAGTATGCTAAAGCATGTTAATCTCCAGGATACTTTGTCCTGTCCATGGGGCTTTGTCCTGTCCATGTACAAAATGGCTTTTCAAAAACCTTTGTGAATGAACATTACATGGATGTGCAGGAGAGGGCAGGTCGGAGTACAAAGCACTTACAGCGCCTTCTCCATTCGCTAAAATCACGAATGTTGATAGACTTCTAATGCTACCCTCCAACACCACTTGCAATTTCTATCTCCCACAAAGAAAGTCTTTCTTTGTGATTGGCATGCTTATCCATTGGGGAATTACCCATTCACTGCTTTTCATGTACCAACATGATTCCATCTGGTATGGAGAGAAGTCAAAAAATGACAGCCTGCTATGGTCTGCCGTGTAGAGTCCCAGAAGGTTTTTGTGGGTATGTTCGAGGCACAAAAAATATTTTGAAATATTTTATAAGCTTCCAGAGATTTTTCCTTTTTTTTGACTCATAATGCCTCTTTGGGACAATGTGAATTGCACCAGGTCTTTGGGGTTCTTAGATATGTACAAAGGAGGGTGTGATGGCGGCTTCAGTCTTGATGTAGGTTTTTTTCCCAGTGGATGGAGCTCAATCATTTGTTTGTTTGAGCATGTACTTTTTTCAATGGAGGGTTCAAGAGTACACTACAAACTTGGTTTAGTGTTAATGATTTTTGGTTGAAATTTTTCTTCCAGGATGTTTGCATTTGAAGGAAGAGACACCTGCTCTGGTGCTGCTCTGGTGCAGTGCTCCATCTTGTTATGAGTGTTCCCCAGTTTGATGCTACCTCGTAGAATTGAAAATGAAGTATGACCTGTATGAGGGCTACAAGCCTGCACCCAGAGGTGCACCGCATCCAAGATAGTGTTGCAGGTTATTTCCCTATCTTACCCATAAACATGAGATCTTGATAAGTGTATTTTAAGGATCCAAAATAGTGTGTATGTGATTTTTGTATCCCCCCCACCCATGAAATCTTGCAAATACCAATCACATGAAATCTTGTTCAGAAGATGACTTGTTAGCAAACATTGTGTGATTGGTAACCGTTTTAGTGATACCTGAAAATTGAAATGGTCTGTTCTTAAAACCTTGTGGTTGGAGTTTTTGAACCTTCGATTCACACAGAGATGTTTTTGTGTTCTTCAATGGGCTTCAAGACGATGCCAAAATAATTCCTATCTTCATTTACATCTTTGGGTTTGGTAATAGCTAATCACCCCTCAAAAGTCCTCAATTTTTCACTTCCGAAAGTGCAAATCATGCTTATGCCACAAGTAATTTTTGTTGTAACCAAAATTGTTTGAAATAGAGTTCACGTCGGTTTGGTGATTGGAGTGATATTGATTGTGTATGAAGTTTGGTATGTGAGAGTGTAAATGTTCACTCACCAGCCTATCTACTCTACCTGCTTAAATGGGTTTGCCCCTCATGGCGAGCTCAAACTTGCAACAATTCAAAAATACGAAATGACTCATGGGTTCTCAAATAAATGTCTCATGTGGTTTAGGATTTTAGGGTTTAGGGATTAGGGTTTAGGTTTTCGAACTCACCATTCAAAATAACACCTAGTGAACATTTGTCGAGATATGGGAACAAATGAAAAACTACATAGTCTTTCCTTTTATGCAAAGCCAATGAAGACAACACCAACCCATAGAAAAATGGAAGAAAATTTGTTGGCCTTGCCTACCGAGGCAAAGAATGGATATTGTATTTAGATTGATTATAGAGCATAGTAGCTTTAAGGGATTTAAAAACCCTAAACCCTAAACCCTATAGGCCCTTACCAAATAATAGGTCTATTTTTATATGAGGATTTCTGAAAGATGATATATTTTGGCTTGTGTTGAAACTTGAGATTAGTTATAATAGAGTTGTAATAATATCTTGAAGGATTTTGGGTTTGTTTTAGAGGTTTTTTGGGAAGACTATATTTTTGCTATGGTGAAATATTTGAGTTTCCATAATTCTTCTTTTGCCTTAATAAGATACTTTTCAATGTAAATGGCAAGGCCACACATAGCGTGACACATCCCTCCCTTGTTTCTTTTCGAGAAGATTTAACCATCTTTTAAAGGAATTGAGTATGAATTCATAAAAAATACATAACCTTTCAAACAATTTGTTGCTGCAGCTTGCCATCATGTTTTTTTTTTTTTTTTAAAATTTTAATTATTTTAATTAATAAATTAAATTTATAATTTATTATTATTATTATTTTGCACAACAAGGTTGAAAAGATTGAGTCCCTACAAACTTTTTATTTACACTATGCAAGGAAATTAATTGCAAAGCAAAGTATAAATTTAATTTAATTTAATTTAAATTTATAAAAAAATCAATACAAGTAAAAAACCATTAAGACAACCCTAGTTGAATGTAAATTGGTCATTGCCGAATTCTTTTTGCAAAATTCTTGTGGTTGAATTATGGCTTGTTACTATGATCACAAACATGAAAAACAAGTCAATTTTATGCCCTAAAGTTTTTTGAATTAGGAATTAAGGCAATAATTAGCGGTGTTGTTGTGATTACGGGTATCAGCCTTTTTCACATACCCGTTGCATACGGGTGTAAGGCCCGAGCTGGACGTTGCCGGGTACGATGCGGGTATAAACCTGGTATTGAGATGGGCATTAAAATGGTATGATGAGACTGGTAGGTCCTTACGGGTCGGGTTATTGGTATAAGGCTAGTATGGCCTCAAGTAATGGCTAGGTAATAAAAAAATGTCACTGAGGTTAACCACCAACTATACCATAGTTAGCTAGGGAACTTGGGCACCAACCAAAAAAAACTTGTTCCCAACTAGCTAGTCATCATTGATTCCTTGTGGGTGCTTGGTTCACTTTGGCCATTATCTTTTTCAGGAAATTTTTTATGTAGCCAAAAGTGGCGAAAACACTAAATAGGCTCATTGAGTTTTTTTTGTTCAGCATGTCGAGTGGGTGACAGTGTGATGATGCCTATGCTTTTGAGTATTGTTCTACAAAAGATTTTTAAATAATTTTAAATAAATAATTAATTAATTAATTTTAAATAAATAATTAATTAATTATAAATAAATAATTAATTAATTTTAAATAATTAATTAATTAATTATAAATAATTAATTTTTTAATTTAAAAATGTTGCACTAAAGCTTGGAAAGTAAGCTAGTGGTGGACATTATGTTTTTTTAAGGTTTTTAGACAAACTTGCATGGAAATGATGATGAACTCCAGAGCCAAGAAAAAGAAAAGTAGCAAAAGGGGGAATGAATGATGGATTGATTGCTTTGGCTACCTGGCTGAATTTGGCCCCAACAAACACTTGCAAAAAAGCAAAGCATAATAAAGCCACAAACACTCAAAGCTCAAACACTCATGGCTTTCATGTGGGAGCATCATTTGTTCATCCATCCATCCATCCATCCATCCATTCATTCATTCATTTGTACATCCATCCATCCATTCATTCATTCATTCATTCATTTGTTCATCCATCCATCCATTCATTCATTCATTTGTTCATCCATCCATCCATCCATCCATCCATTCATTCATTTGTTCATCCAACCATCCATCCATTCATTTTTTCATCCATCCATCCATCCATCTATCCATTCATTCATTCATTTGTTTGTTCGTTCATTCATTTGCCTTGCTTTCGCTCATAGGCACTCGAGAGGCTATAATTTTGAAGATGACAGCTGGAATGACGGAAAGATCCGCACCTACTTAATTAGGTGGGTTTTCATGCACTCTTCAAATGGCAGAATCGGCTACAACGGCCGATTCCGTCATTTCTTACCTACTCTAGTTTGTGAGCTACCATGGTAACCCCTTACAATCCACCCACCTATCAACCGTTACACTAATGGAACACACTTACCGCGGGTGCATTCTACCTCCCAATTTCATCACTAGGCTTGGTATCTTCCGAGCCTAGTGGGAAAGTTATTTTAAGAAAATTCCAACCAATTTGAAAATATATTGGGCCATGTGTTGTGGTCATTGGAGAGAGAACAACCCAACTTGTGCCTAGGGTTTAGGGTTTAGAGTTTAGGGTTTAGATTTTTTTTGAATTTTTGGTAATTTTTTAAAAAAAGGAATATTCTACAAAATATGATTGTTTGAAAAAATAATTCAACGGAAAATTTTAAAAACACTGCTGGGGTGGATGAACTTTAGTGAAAATTTTGGACTGAGTTTTGTAAATAACCAACTGGCCGGATCATTCATGAATGTGTGGTGTGGGGTTTACAAAGCAAACAAATGGCTATAGCCACACCAGTAGTGTTTTTCTTTTTTCAATTGGTAGCCAAAGTGGTAATCACAGATATGAAGATTTAGCCAATTTTGGCTATAAGCTACATACGGAGTCAAAAAAATTCAGCATCTTTGTATGATTTGGCTACCTACTCAAACCTAATAATGCAGGCAATGTGTTTTTGTTTTTCAAAATCTGGCAAATTTGGGCCATTTTTCCATGAAAAGTCCTTCAAGTAGGTTGAAATCAGATTTTTCAGGTTGAAAAATAACCAAAAAAGGCCACAACAAACCTCTAGTCCAAACCTTAACAAATTGTACAAACATGGCCATCATTTTGTGGTGTAGTTGGAGGACATCTTAAATGAAAGAATACTTCACATGACATTTTAATTGGTATAAATTACTACATTAGAGTTCCCAAAATTGGGACCTAAGCTTGGCTCTCACCTCACTTGAGGCCCCTATCCTAAGGCCTTACCCTTCACAAAACTCACTGTGAGTTATCCTTGAAGTCACCCTGTCTTCACCCTGTGTTTGGGCCTCCTTTCACCCCTTCCTTATCCCCTCTTTCAGTCTTAACAGCAAAGTAAGGAAATTTTATTAAATCTCAGTATGAAATCCTAAAAAAACACAGCATTGAATGCAAAATGTTCAAAAGTAATCATAGTAGTTGTACAGATAGGAGCAGTGAAAATATATGTAGCAGCAGTGGAGGCCCTAAGGAAAAAGGAAACACAGGATGAAACTCAGTTTACCACCAAAATTGATGGTTTTCTGAGTTTCACCCCCAGTTGAATGCTCATGTACTTTTTTGCAGGTTTTTTTAACACCATACCTGGTTGTAGAATAACAAGAATATAATTTTCAAAATAAGAATCATGTTGTGTATCCCTTTTTTTAAAACAAAATTCAACAAAAAAAATTCTACCTTGTATCATATATTAAAGAAAATAAAATAAAATTCATATCATTTCTTGAACACCAAAAAAATCTATTTAAATTGAGGCTATTGAAGTTTGAACCCCCTTCTTTTTTTTTCCAAAACTAAAATAAAATTCAACATAATATGCTTATTACATGAAAAACAATTTGCCTTACAGTGGGTTGGGAAAGGTGATGATTAGGTTAGGAAAGTGAAATATGGGTTCGGTAGGGCAATATTAGGTTCGGATGGTCAATATTTGGTTAGGTGTGCAGTTAGGTTCGGAGGAAGTGGTTTGGTTAAGATGCTCGGACCTAACGAAGTACCGAACCGTCGACCGGACCGGGCTGTGCCGGGTGTGATTTACCCTTCGGGTGACCCGACCCGGCTAAATAGCCGTCGTCTTCTCCCTCTCGCAGCCTGCAGTAGCAAACGCAGCAGTGCGTGGGCCCGCCCTGAACAGAAGAGAAGGGTTTGGATTTGCCTCTCGGAACGCGAGCGGGGAAACAAATCTATGTGTCGAGAAGGACCCTTTCGACATTTGTCCGAATTTGTCGAAGTTTGTGGGAAATTTTCCAGGTTTGATCCTAGGCGATGTAATGTGTGTGTGTGTGTGTGTGTGTGTGTGTGTGTGTTTTCCCCTTAGAGTCATACTACAGTGGCATTTTGTATTCGAGTTTAGGAGTCAATACAATGCGAGAAAGGATGTTCAGAATAGCTTGATGCCATAGCTGCTGCTGATGAGCAGTAGAGAAAGAGAGTCGTTTCTGGTGTAAGTAGAGAGGAGTTTGTTTTATTGCCTCTCTCCGTCCCCTGTTTGATGTCAAAGTTTTTTTTTCTTTTTGGCTTCTTCCTCCGCAACGACCGTTGCTGGCTTTCGTGACATAACGACTGAGAGCCGTGAGGGATTTGTAAGAAGAAGAAGAAGAAGAAGAAGAAGAAGCTCGCCGGGTCGTCTTTCTTTTTGTTTTTTCTGGGAATGTATCTGACAGACATCGGTAATTTCTTTTTTGCTATAGGGAGCTGTCCGAGTTTGTCTTAAGAGTTGTGCGGCATTGGATTCAGCATCAGGAAGATCTCAATTTTGCCACAGGGAATTTGCGTTTGAGGAAAACAGTTTCTTCTGATTTTCACCTTCAGTTTGCACACAACAAACACACAAGTCTGCACAACTCAGGAATGTAGTTGTGAGGCGTGTGAAGGCAGGCACAATTGTTCAGTCCGAGAAGAAGTAGCAGCAGGCCTGCGAAGGGACATGGCTGCTGCTTTAGATACTTGTGCTCCACAGGTAGAGGGGAAGAAATGGTCTCAGAAGGCCTGGAAACTGAGGATGCCATGGGGTCAAAATGAGCAGCCAGACATAGAGCAGGGGGGCCGCCACCAAGTAGGACAGCAGAATAGTGGGGAGGTCATCTCAAGTTCCTCCTCAGTGTCCTCCATAGCCAGAGCATTCTTGCTCAGCCGTCGACGCCTCCGACTTGATCCTGACAAGAACTTGCATTTCCTATGTGAGAGATTCTAAACCCATTCTCTTTTGTATTACACTTCCTATCTGTATTCTTGCTCAACTGTGCCAATGGAGATTAAATGCTCATAGTTGCATGCAGCAGCTGTTGCCAATGTTGTAGCTCACAAACACCCATGAAAAAATCATGACAGTCTGTGAGGTGAAGTAGAAGAATCACTTGGACTGGTTGCTTTGTCTCACCCTGCCATTCCCACATGTGTGCAGAATCCTCGTTGGGATCTAAGTTTTAGATTAGGGTTCTGAAGCTCAGCAATGGATATTTGGTTCTCATGTCAGCAATCAGTATTGCATTTGAAGATGGAGTTCTTGTCTACAACCTAGATTCTTGTTGCACAAGAGACACCTTTCACAATTTGCTTTTTGGATAAGGGTTTTGTTACAAGCTTCATGGCAATGGGTTGCTTTGTATCTTGTGTTTGCTGAATTTCCACTTCTTGCATTAGCCTATTTCTTGCTGCTACTGTAGCACTCTCTTTGCAATGGCAAGTTTCAGTTCATTTTGATGGATTGTAGTATGAGAGAAAATCAAATTACTCCTGATCAGAGACGCTCGGCTGTCTGAGTTATTTTGCCTAATGATGTTGATTTCTCTATTTAGGATGGTGCAAGCACACAAATCTGTGTGCAGAAAGCTTGATGGTGGTTTCTCTTTCTGCAGTATGCAGAATGGAAATAGAGCAATCACGAAGAGTTGTGCTAATAGAGTGTATATTAACCTTTTGATCACAGATGAACCAGGGAAGCAGGTATCTAGTGCAATCAAAATCAAGAATGTTAGCCGCTCACATGTTGCCTTTAAAGTAAGTAGTGTTGGAAATGGTCCTCAGTTGCCAGGTCTTTCACTTGTTAATCTGCAAGAAGGCTTTCTTGTTGGGAATTAGGGTATTCTTTAAAACCTTGAAGCATTTTGTGTCTCTTAAATCTCTCAGTGCAGTGTTGATAATTTTGCATGGTTGTTCCTGACAAAGTCTGCCTGGTTCTAGTAAGAAAAAGGTACTTTTTTGCAAGTGATTTGTATGCGGTCTGCATTTCTATTTTCTGTTCTCTTTCTGTTGTTGAGCACTTGCCCTTGTTGGTGAGGCATAGGATTGAATGCTTCTGTGGCAATTGTCTGCACAGTTTCAAACAACAGCTCCAAAGAGCTGCTTCATGCGCCCCCCCAGTGGTGTTCTTCCCCCAAATGGCTCCATCATCGCAACAGGTTTGCCTCAAGAGTGTGCTTGTCAAACATGGGGTGTTGGTCTGCAAAGCAAATTTTCAGTGGCACTTTTGTCAAAATGCTCATGCACATTTTGTTTTGCAATTTTCGAATGACTATTATGATCACCATGGAAAACCAAAGAACCTTGGCATGTCAAAGGGTTGACTCTAATTCAGCATTTAGTATACAATTGCAAGGTCAACAGTTGTTCACAGTGTTTGTGTTTTTGGGACTGTTGTCATGCACTTATTATGTTAGTTTTGATTTTCTGTAACAGACAACTGTTACTGCCAAAGTGTTGTCGGCTAGTTTTCTCTACTATCTCATAGATATGGTTCATTTTGTGATCCTTAGTCAATACTACTGTACAGGTACTCAAGCTGTTGCTTAATAAGAACATCCTGTGTATGAAAGTTTGCATTTCACAGTTGATCCAAGCCACAGTTACATTATTGAGGGTGGTCTGCAGTTGTTAAGTTTGTGGAGCAACCGGAGCGGCCACAGGAAAAGAAGAATAAAGACAAGTTCAAGATTGTCAGCTTGGCAGTGAAGGCAGATGTGGAATACACTCCAGAACTGGTAAGGTGAAAACCATGGATAAGGAGATGTGATATAAGTTTTTTGATGTTTGGCCCCTGTATCAAACCAGTCTAAGTTTTCATCTTTATATGTTTGATAGACAGTATGGATGAGAAACTGAAGAGAGTTATGCATGAAAAGGAATCAGGTGACAGTGGTGATTATTCATGCCATCAGAGTGGCTGTTTGGGAGTTCCTTATTTGTACTATTCTGCTCTTCCGTTTTTTAAACATATGGATTTATAGTGAGAAGCTGTTTTGGCCTTTGTGAAGTTCGAGGAGCAAAAGGAGGTTGTGGCTGTTGAGCGAATCCTACGAGTTGTTTTCATTGATCCACAACGGGCTTCTCCTGTGAGCACATAGTGCCTTTGGATTTACATTAGAATGCAAAAGTGTCTGCAAGCGTCTGGGAAATTCTTGTGGGGAATTATGGCTGTTTTAAGCTAAACCAAAGAGTTTTGCTCATTGGTTATATTTGTGATTGGTTTCACGGGTTACAGGAGGAACTGGAGAGGCTGCAGAAACGGTTGGCAGAAGCTGAAGCAGCTGAAGCGGCCCGCAAGAAGCCTAAGGAAGAAAAGATTCCCAAGGGCACTCTGGTGGTGGAGGGCCTTGTAATTGATGAATGGGTTGGTGTTTTTCAATTAAACCCTTTTCCTTTGCAGTCATCTGTCTCGACACCATCTTCTTGTCTTTCTGTCAACACTTCTTATTGTAAGGAGCTCTGTGGAATGTTCCATGTTCTCCATAATTCTTGGGTGTTACACTGTAGATTTAAAACATTGTGATTTGTGCGGGAATCTGCAGTATGGAAGGATCATATGATCACCTTTGTAGTTCAGCTAAAGCAGGGCTCTGAGTGCAGGATGCCTCAGTCTATTTGCATCAGTGGCCATTCCTTCACAGTTTATGATGCTGCTAAATGTGTCTATGATGCTGCTAAATGTGTCATGTGATTTGACTGAATCTGGTGGAGTGAGGAACAGAGATTTTTTTGCATCACATGTGAGGCGACAACTTCATCTAGAAATCATAGAAGCAGGGTAGACTAACCGAGTTTGTCCCATGGAGAAGATTTTTTTGAGTGTGCCTAAACTCTGAACCTCAAAAGTACAAGGCCAGCCTTTTTCCAAAGTAAAATGAAGTGCAAAAGTTTGGTTCTTTTGGAGTTAAAGACATATTCTGCAGAGTATATCTCTAATATATGTAGAGTCTCAAGCTTTTGCAATTATTTGGCTGACATGTCCTCCTGATGTGTGGCCCACAGAAACAGCGAAGAGAAAACTATCTGGCACGGCAACAAGTTGAAGGTGCAGATTCTCTATAAGATGTGCAATTTCACTAGAAGAATAGCTTGCCTTTCAATCTGCACTCGAATCAAACTTGAGAGGATGGTGCAACGGTGATGCTACATCAAACCAGCTCTCACTCCAGATGCTGTTTGGAACTCGTCACATATATTCGGTCCAATGTAGTGTGGCAAACTCGGTCTCTCAGGTTTCAACTGAACAGTTTCACTACCTAACATCATCTTTCCCTGTGTCTGGCTGGTCTCACAACAGTTGCAAATTCCCCTGTATCCTCAAAATTTAATCTGGGGCAGTGACCAACTGAGATCCTGGACAGGTTTCTATCAAGATCATTTGGCCTCCTAGTTGGATTCTGCTTATGAGATCATGGGAAAAATCAAACCAAAATGGAAGCCTTCACTCTGTAAGTCCAACATCCAGAACCACTATATCTGATGGGATATCTAGCTGATGGATGTGGTTGTATCACATTGCTTATAAAAAGCTGAGCATAGCCTCAAAGAGCCAAACATTGGGACCCAGATCTGAGTCACCAGTCAACAAGCAACTATGATGCATGAGCTGGAAGATGGTACTCTCTATGTTGTAACCCTTCCTTCTTTGACTTCTGTCGTGGCAGATTAGGACATCTTCTCAACAGTAAACAACTTCAAATCACACCTGCTGCATCTATCTACTTCCTCCAACTGTTAACAATATCTGTTTTGGTATCATCTTGGCTGTAGAGGTAGTATGGCGATGTTTGGTGTAGTACTGATCAGGATAATAAGCAGACAGGGTTGTTAGTTGTGACCGTGGGCTGAATTTTTTCGGACTCTTGTTATTTTGTGACAAATACAGCTCCTCTTGCTTTGTGCTAAAGAGGAACTCCTAACATGAGCTTCGCAGTTTTCAAGCATTAGTGAGGCCATTGCAGGTTGAGCCAGCAGCAACCCTGCTTCTACTCTTGGACTATTCCAGAGGTGGGAAGGCACCTTTGAAAACCCTTCCCACCGTGACCAGATCTTTCCCCCATAAATGTTCAGGTTAGTATGGCGACAAACTTTTGAGATTGGACAAGGATGCTTATACATATGTGTAGTACCTAACTATTGTTGTAAGAGAATGTGAGTGCTCATCCTGCCTGAAATGGCTGTAGATTGTGATGGCCAAAATACAGGAAATGATGAAAATCAATTCCCTTTTTCTATTTGGTTTTAATCTGGAGGTTTGTTAAGAACTCTTCTTTGAGCTTAAGAATCAGGGCCACTGTAGTGTTATGTGTGTGTGTATGAACTATTGCTCAAAGGGTCTTGGTGTGTCTGCATGTGTGCTGAGCATCCTATTGGACATCTTTACCCATCCTTTTTGGCCCTGCTACACTGCCTCTGCCTTGATCATTCCACAGGGTAATGCTCTGGCAGCAAGGCATTACACCCCATACATCAGTTCGTAGGGTCTAATGCGCTGCTTCCAGGGCCTCACCCACTTCAATCATTCCATCAGGTACTGCCTTGGCACCAGGGGATTACTATCGCACTCATTTACACCTTGGCATCGTTCTAATGTCATCTCATTCCATTCTCGTGCTGCTCTAAACGCCTATGCTACGTGTACATGGAAAAACACACATGGTCATTTATGCCTTGGCATCGTTCTAATGTCATATCGTTCCATTCTTGTGCTGCTCTAAATGCTTACGCTACCTACACATGGAAAACCATGCATTTGGTAAAGCTTCGACACTTAGACTTACCTCGTTACCTTGGGTTAACCCCAACCTCTAGATAGGTGGGACTAATATTCGTTGTGGACTTCCCAAGTGGTTCAAGGCCCTATTGCCTGGGATTACCATTTTTTGTCTTCCAACCTAACTACATACTTTGCCTAGTTGAGGACTTCATGTGCCATGGCCAATGCCCTAGGCTCCCTTTTTCAAACCCTCATTCACATGCACCTATGCGGCTTGTTAATATGTCAAACCATGAATAAGACCTAGCCCAATCTGAAGATTTGTAACATAAGCTACCATGGGGGCCATCCCATGGTAGTTCGGCCTTGGACCTCAACTAGGCAAGCCCCCACATTCAAAAGTCTACCTAGAATGGCATGTCATTTTCCCCCACTTTAGAAATGTCAACATCCTTGTTGATGTTTCTTTGAGGTGATTGCCCTAAATGTTTCCACCATCTCTTTTCCCGACCCTTTTTGGATTAACTATATTTTGGTTGACAGAGCCCATTTGCACTATGTCTTTTTGTTTTCAATGCAAGAGGTTTTATTAGGTGTATTTTCCATTTTCACCCAATGCATTCACTTAACATCTTCCATCAAGTCCCCCTTATTCGACCACCAGTTTTTTCAATGGAATTTGCTTCAAGTTTTTTGTTTAGGAATTCCAACCACCATGTCAGACGAGGGTTGCAAAATGCCAAGAAATGGTGTTGGACCGAGTTCTATAATCCAAATCCCCTTCACCCAACCAAGACATGAGTTGCAAGTTCATGTGCAAGAATCTGATTTTTCCATTCAAGGACATGCCATTTTTTTTGCATGGACCACAACTTTGATTTCACTTAATCGAACCTTGAAGTTTTTTTATTCGAATTCAACTTCAAATCCATTTTCGTTGGTTGTCATTCCCTTGCCTATCCCAACCACTAGCTCCCCGTGAACCTTAACCCTTTCGCAATTAACCATGTTTGCAAAAACTCTTAACCTCCGTTTAGCAAATAATTAATTTTCTGGATGTACCTCCCCACTTTAAAGGTTGATGTTTTCATCAACACTTAAGTCGTTTGCAAGTGGGTCTTTCTTTTTCTTGAAAAGTCTTTTTCACTCCAAGTTCGTGACCCCATTCCTACTCAAACTTGTTTACCATTTCTAGCAAATGGTTTAGGTGAACAAGCTTCATCCATATTGCCTCCTTGTCAAGCAACCTTTGTATTTCACCAAATATTCCTTGCCTCTAAGGTGTGTTTGCTTCACACAGAATATGTCTTTAATTTCAATAGTTAGCCTATGTTTGATGGCATGCACTTCCAACTCCACCTTTTGCTTCCAATCTGGTATTTGGTTGTATTGTAAAAATAGCTCGAGTTTTGAAATGTGAAAGGTAGGATGTGCCACAAAATTAGTTAGCAATTATAAGGCGTACATGTCGGGATGTGGTTTATGCAAAATCTCATAAGGCACCCATGTGCTTGGTAATGAAATGTGGGGTGAATCCATTGGACATCTTGAAATCTTGGATGTTCAGCCACATGTGTTGCCCAACTTCAAATTCAACATGCCTTTGTGTTTTGTTGGCATGCTTCATATTGTTTTTGAACTTGCTCCAAAAGTTTTTTTGGCTTGAGCGTATTTTTCCTCATGCCCCTTGACCATCTCCACAACTTCCTTGGAGTGAATTCCACGTCCAATGGGAATGGCTAAATCCATTGGTTTCTTGGCTTCCTTTCCCAATGCTAACTCAAATGAAAACATTTTTGTCATCAAATGTGTTATGGAATTATAATAGAATTCCACTAGGCCTAGATGTTCACCCCAATACTTTTTATTAACACCAACATAGTTTTTAAGGTATTGATTTAACACTCCATTGACCTTTTCTGTTTGGTCATTGATTTGTGGATGGAATGTCATACTGAACAACGATATCTAAAATAAATGTTTTCAGAAGCTCGTCGTAAACTTGGCATCTTTATCACTAACAATAAATTGTGGCATCCTATGATGTTTGACCCACATATCAAAGGTTAATTTAACTGAATCAAAAGTTGTGGTGAACATCCTAGTTGGAGCCATCTTTGCCAACTTGGAAAATTGATCAACTACATGAAAATGGCATGCATCCCATTTCACTCAGGCAATTGGGTCATAAGGTTCATGGACACACTTTCCCATGGTTTGCATGGAATTGGTAGAGGTCTATATAACCCATATTTCTTTTTGTATATAAACTTCGTGTTTTGATATTTAACACAAGTGCGCACAAGATGTTTTACATCCTTTTTCATCTTGGGTTAATAGAATTTCTTTCCTACGGCCATTCTTGTGGTTTTCTTCCACGGTGCCCCACCATGGGCCCATCATGTTCCTCTTACATTTTCGTGTGTAGTTTCCCTATTAACACATAAATTCGAGACTACTTCCATTTAAGTAGCCCTTCTTTTAAGATGATTATTTTCACCTTTTGTCATTCGCATAACTTTTTAAATAACATTGGGCAAACAAATCCTACATGTACGTTTCTTTTATCTTCTATTCCAGGTTGTTTTTGCTTTGGAAGATGGCCCTTAATGCTTGGGTCTTGGTCCAGGGTTTTTCCAATTATAATTCCTCTTTCTTACTTAGTGCATTAAAAACTACATTATCTCGTCTTGGCTTGTGGATTAACTTCACATCCAACAATGCCAATGTTTCATGCCATCTCAATTGTTTTATTAAAGCCCTTGGCTATGTTTCAAAATATCGCAAGAAGACATTATCCGTGTAAACCTTAATCTTAAGCATCCCCAAATAATGTTGCCATGCTTTTAAGTAGCACACGATGGCATACAACTTTTTTTCATGAGTTGGCCATTGTAGTTGAGCCCCACAGAGCTTTTTACTCTGAAATGAAATCAAATGTCCATCTTGCATGAGCACCCACTAATGGTAAAATCGTTTGCATTGATATGGATTTCAAACAATTTGGTGAAGTCCAAAAATTTCAATATACGGATGAACGAAAGTTTATTCTTCAAGTCCTCAAACACCTTCTACTACTCTTCCTTCCATTCAAAGGATAATTCTTTTTTAAGGAGGTCCAAAAGTGGTTTCAATAGTTGCGAAAAACCTTTTATAAACTTTCAATAGAAATTAGTTAGGCCTATGGAAGATCAAATTCCTTTGACTATGACTGGTTTTTTCCAATCCCATATGGCTTCCAACTTTTTAAGGTCAGGTCTCACGCCTTCCTGCAACAAAATATGCCCCAAGAAGTCCATCTCTTCCTAGGCAAATTCACTATTCCGTCTATTAGTAAAAATTTGGTTCTCTTGGAACTTATTCAAAACATATTTTAAGTGCTCCACATGTTCCTTCATTGTCTTGGAATACACCAATAGATCATTAATATAGATGATCATGAACTCATCCAACTTTTTATGGAAAATTCAATTCATGAAGGTCGTGAATGTTGACAAAACATTATAAAACCCAAATGGCATCACCACGAACTTTTAAGAGTGATACCTAACCTTCATTACCGTTTTTTCTACATCCTCATTCGTGATGTGAATTTAATAGTACTTCGACTTGATATCAATTTGGTTGAAGTACCTAACCCCATTGAGCCAATCCAACAAATCATCGATGTGAAGCAGATGATAATTTTTTTTAATTGTTATTTTATTCAAGGCACGATAGTCAATGCACATTTTCAATTTGTTGTCCTTTTTATCCACAAACAAAACATGTGTCCCATAAGGTGATTTGTTTTGTTGAATATAGCACTGACTGAGGAAGTCATTTAATTATTTTTTAAGCTCTTCGAGTTCCTTTTGGTTTAATTTATAAAGTGCCTTAGACAATGGGGCCAATCTAGGCACCACTTCTATCTTATGGTCAACCTATCTATAAGGTGAAAAGGCATCAGGGAATTCATTTATTAAAACCTTTGAAAATTTATTGAGTGAATCCAAAATACAAGTAGGGGGTTGCTTCACCTCTTATGGCTTAGGCTCCTTTTAAAGGACTCTCAAAGACATCAAAACAAGAAAAATAAACAATTTCAACTCACTAGCTAAAGTAACCAATTTCATTCCCATTTCTACTAATGTAGAATTATAGCTGCAACTAAGTTCACTAACTTAAAACCACACTTGGCACAAATTTTCAACCTACTTCTACTACAAAGGATGTCTACTTCATAAGCATCCAAAAATGTGTTTTTTATAATTACATCAAAATTATTTAAGTCACACAAGGTGAAGTTTTCAAAAAATTAAACTCCCCCACAAAACAACTTAGCTCTTAACGCTACATTAAACAAGGGGTCTAGTTATGCCTTGTGCCAATTGCATCATGATGGGGTTTGCCATCAATTTGGTCTTAATTCCAAATCGTTCCACCACTTTCAGAATGATGAACAAATTTGTTGCTCTTGAATCCAAAAAATAACACACAAGTTTGTCATTTATTTTATAATTCAATTTTAACAAATCGGACGCCTCATTTTCATGTGCCCCTATTTTAGCCACGAAACCCCCTTGGAGAATCAACTTTACCTTGAACAATGCATTCATTTACCTGAAACGGCTTGGGGCAATCCTTCGTAAAATGTCCTTTGTTATCATAATTGAAACATTTGACCTTAAACATGTCTTGCTTTGCCTTCTCGATTAGTGACTCCTAGCTCGCCAACTTTTCCTTGTCATTTTGAGGCCCCAATTTACCTTGGCCCCACTTTCATTTGTTACAACCTTTGATCCCATTACTTGGGCCAATTTTATTCTTCTGGGTGACTTAGCTTTCGGTTTCCCCCTTGGGGTATGTAGGAGCTTCATCCTCCATACACTCCACCATTTTCATTAACCCTTGGCACATCTCTAGAATATTAGTCCTCTAGTAGACTATCTTGTACACTTAAGGCTTGAATCCATGTAGGAAGATTAACTTTCAAACATACTCATCTTTTAGGGGGACCACAATCAACATGCGATTGAAGTTCGAGATGTAGGTGGCCAATGAGCCCATGTTGTCCCCTTGGGTGAGCTCCAAGAATTCCATCCCATCCCAAAGCACCAAATGGTGTGGTGTGAACCTCCCGTCCAATCGCAATTTGAACTCCTCCCAAGTGAGGGTTTCAAGTAGGTTAGATGTTTCTTACTTCTAAGACATCCACCACTCCCACACATGCTCCTTCAATAGGGTTTGAACGAAATGAATCCGTTCTTTATCAATTTCGAGGCATTATGTTTCCATATGTGCCTTATTTGGTACAACCACAGTTACACCCGCTTGGCTTTGGCTTCCTTTCCTATGAAGGAGTTTGGCAACTTCACCTTGATGGTTGTGTTGGCAGAACCCCTACTTGGAGTGATACCAATGGCACCCAGACTTTTCACAATACGGTTCATCAGTTTATCTTTTAGTTTTGTGTTGTAACTTCCCCTTGTTGAACCACAAACACATGGAAATCATCCACAAGAGCCAAAAACTCTTTGAACAACTTCTCCATCTTTGGAGCTTCCTCCTCCTATTTCTCAAGATATTCATCCACAACCGATTGTTTTTAGGCTTGCTTGCCCCCCTTTTGCCTTGGCACATCCGAAAGGGCAATCAAGGAATTCACATCTCCACTTGATTCAAAGGAGTGAAAATCAACGTGCTCATTCGATTTCACAATTGGTTCATGATTTTTTTCCTTCCCCTTTTGCTTTTGAGGAGTCATGGGAGTTTTCACTAGTGAACCCACGTTCACCTCATCCACTCCCTTTATTTGCTTGACAAGGGAAGGAGTCCTTTCATGGGCCTTTACTTTGCTTGGGTTCGCCTCATCCTTGCACGTTTTCTTTTTCTTGGATTTTCGTGGAGTAGGCTATGTTGCATCTTCCACCAAGTCCTTTTAACTATGGGCCTCTTCATCATGAAACTCCCCACCAACCATGGTTTGGGCTACAATTACCAAATGCTCCATGGTGATGTCCTTTTCCTTCTCCTTTTTGGTTTTGTACTTCTTTTTGGCCTTGGGTTCCACCATAGCCTGTGTGTTGGGTAGCAGATCATTTGAGGCCATTTGCCTTCAAATGTTCACCTCCCTTGAATTTCTTAAAAGAATTCACATTTGACCCTAAGAGCTTACTCTAATACCACCTATTGCACCCGTTTACATTTTAGTGTCATTGCCACATTTCTTGCAACCCTAGCCTTGGGTTCAGGACCAAGGCAAGGGCTTGCAAGGTTGCGAGCCAAGAGGGAAGCCCAGGAGTGAAAGAAAATGTAAGGGAATGAACCTTCACATTTCCAAAGGAGCTTCCACTTTGGAGTTGGAGTCCTGGTGGACTCCTGAATGTTTAGAGAGTGATTACAAGGGCCAAAACCTAATGGATTGAGGAGTTTTTTATATCATTGGAATTTTATTGAAACGTAGATGTCTAAAATTCACTCGCATGACCCATTTGGACATCAAAAACACAAGTTATGGCCAAAAGAAGAACTAGGAGTCAATTTGGCAGTTTGACTCCCGACCACTAAAAGTCAAAAATCGACCCGATTTCCTTGTGTGCAGGTAGTGTCCAACATAATGTTGAAAAGTTCTCAACGAGGGCTATAACTTTGTTTTAGAATTCATCTCAATCAGAGGTCTGCACACAAAGTTATGGGGCCCCAAAATCACGAGAGTCCCAATTTTGGCAATTTTGGAACTCCCACTTGGGAGTCCTGGGACAAAAAGCCATTTGGATGTGAGTTTCGTGGAGAGGCACAAAGTATACTATAAGGGGGAAGGTGATGGCTTCCCTCAAGTCCGGGCCGTGGTGAGTTTTGTGAGTTCGAGTTGCTCGTGGTTCGTCTTAGCACCAAAAATGCTCCAACTATATATTAACCACCTTGTGTTGATTTTGTGCATGTCCGTGTGAGTAGTTGATGCTTGTCACTCTTCCTAGTCCCATTTCGGAGCTCCAGCACACCCCTCTACCCCTTCCAAGTGTTGCAAATTAGGGAACGTGTCTCGACTCCTTGTTCTTCTGTTGTTTTTAGTTTAGACTTGCATTTGAGTCCATTAAGGAGCTTAGGGGTGTGTCAATGTTGCCTTGTTCTGTTTTTGAGTCATTTTAAACACCTAAGCTACCTCCAAATGGAAAATCATGCACTTGGTAAAACTTTGGCACTTATATTTACCTCATTACCTTGGGCTAACCTCGACCTTTAAATGGGTGACACTAATACCCATTGTGGACTTCCCAATTGGTCGAAGGCCTTGGCATTCGAGATTACCATTTCTTGTCTTCGATCTAATTGCAGATTTCGATTAATTCGAAGACTTCATGCGTCGTAGTTAATGCCCTAGGCTCCTTTCTTCAAACTTTCATTTGTCGGCACCTATACAGTTCATGAATATGTCAAATTAGGAGTCAAACCCAATCTAACACTTAAACTTGTAACCCAAGCTGCCACAGGAGCTGCCCCATGGTGGTCCAGCCTTGGGCCCCAATTAAGCAAACCCCCACATTTGAAGGTTTGTTTAGAAGGGCATGTTAATTACACCCTAGACCTTGGTTCATAGGGTATAATGACCTGTTGCCAAGGCCTCACCCTACATATCAAGGTGACTAATGCATGTTGTTTTCATTCACATGTCCATTGTAATTGTCATTGATAATTAGCAGTTTTTGGCAAAAGAAGAAAATCTATGGTTTAGTTTTGTACCACAACTTTGGCTTAACCACATTATGTTTTCTAGATGTCTCAACCCAATTCAAATTTCTAAATCTTGTGGTTTTTGTGGTTATGGTTTTGGCACATTTTTTCAAAAACCTTTAGACTCAGTTCAAAAACTTAATTTAGTTTCATGTATAACATGCACATATACATTATGTAATCTCCAAGTTTGGAGATTTATAAGTACAAATTTTTATAACGTCTTATATAAGTATTAAAAGGACTATAACTAATTGATACCAATCATTCACATACAAAGTTCTACCTACTTGCTTACATAAAGAAGTTGAATCTATGTTTTCAAGAGTTTCTTTACAAGGTTTTAAAAGATGTTTTTTTTATTCTAGCAAAAGGCTAGTTGTTTTGTGGTCTAGTTTTTTTCTAGTTCCATCAAAATGGTGTTAGTTCAACTATAACTTGAATATGTGTTTTAAGAGTTGTTTTTCGAGGTTTTTCTAATTTTGCTTTAGCAAAAAAAAACTAGTTTTGTTGTCCAATTCTTGTGCCAGTTCCACCAAAAAAGTGTTGGTTCAACTTTGAGCCACTTATAACTGCAACCTTCATGTGAGCTCCTCAACTTGGCCTACAATCAAATTATTGTAAGTGACAAATTTTCTAGGCTGAGTGTTTTTTTAGGTGTTCCTCCCCCTCTCATTATTTGACTTGTTCTTTGTGATTCGGAGTTTTGAATGCTTTATTTGTTCATATTCCCCTTGTGATCCCCATCTTCATTGGTTGTTTATTCATTTTGCTTGGACTTGGGTCCTTCCATCTTGTACCTTTTCTCTCCACTTTTGTTTTTGGGTGCTTTGGTTTATTGATATTTGGCAAGTTTTCACCAATTATTTGAATGTAAGATGAAAGATTCGGACTCCTCTACTCATCCATGTCATCTATCATACATCACAATTTAAACACTAACTCACAAAACCATAAATCCATGAAACATAAACAACCCACCTTTTCAACAAACTTGGGGTGTAAGGCCTAAACCCTAAACTCAAGTGGCCTAATCCCTAAGCCCAGAAACAACTCACCCTTTGAATAGAGTCGGGGTTTTTGGTTTATGTGAGCAAACCATTAACTTGGGTGGGTGGGAATTAGGGTTTAGGTCAAACCCTACACCCTAAATTTTGAACAATCAATGATGGCTTTCACGAACCAAGATGCATAAAACTTTTTTTTTGGAATAACACTTGAATTATTAAAATATTTGAAATGATTTATTTTTACAAATGTTTAAATGGGGAATTGAATGATCAAAGGTTGAAATATTATCAAGAAATATTATTATTAGTTAGACAGTGAATGATTAAATTGGAAGCTCTTTTTAAAAAATTAAAAAACAGCCAGCTTTACAAATTTACCATATATATAATTTAATTCTGCCTAAACTAATGCTATTCCACAAATTTCATTAATTCAAATTCTAAGTAGTTATTATTATTATTATTATTATTATAAAAATTTAGCTTTTACCATTTAAAAAAGTATGTAGCGTATTATACATGTATTTAAATTGTATTTACGGTTTTTGAGTACAACATCCATATTTATTTAAGTTTTTTTCTTTTCTTTTCTTTTTTTCCCCATGGCTTAAAGCACCTAGCGTATTATGAATTCATTTCTACTGTATTTATTTAGATTTTCTTAGTACAGCATCCATATTTAAGGATTTTTCTATTTAATTTTTTAATTAAAAAGTATTTGGCGTATTAGGAATGTATTTGTACTGTATTTAGGGTTTCCGAGCATGTACATTCTTTTGTTGCTGTGGTCGGTTGCTGCGTCGTCGTCGTCATCGTCGTTTCTTGTGTCGTGCTGCTGCTGCTCCTCCTCTGCTGCCGCTGTCGTCGTAGGAGCAAGGCGACGCGCCCATTAAAGACCTGCGATAACAACAAGGAACAAGTGAAGAAAGACGAAAGATGGAAACAACAACAGAAAGGAATCAGACTGAGTATTTGAGAACAGGAAGAAGAAGAAGAAAAGGAACCGACATTTGAGGAAACACAAGCAAAACAAAAAGAAAACAATGAGCTTCTTCTTGTTCTTGTATTCATTCTTCTTGTACAAGAAGCAAAAACCTTGGCAGAAGTAATAAAACCTAGTAGAAGAGGTTCTTTACAGATAAAATCATAAAAGCATAAGGCAAACTTCTGGCAATTTTTGGAGAAAGAAAGAGAGAGACGGGGAGGGATATGGGAACATAGGAAAGGAAAAAGGCTTAGGGGAAGACACGCCCGTGCACACACACACACATACACGAAGACAGAGAGGAGGATCATCGTCTCGGAGAATGGGATCGTTTGAGTTTGCGTTCAACAACCCTAAGTACTCCGACCGTGTACTGCGTTTGATTGTAAGCGATGCGAGGAAAACAACAGCAGCAGCAAGGCTGGAAAACAGCAGCAGCAACAACAACAACAACAGTATGAAAGAGGGAGGGGAGAGTGGTGGGGGGGAGATGGTATCTGCTGCTCTTCGTCCTTTGAAACGTAGACGATGTCATTCTCCGCCCGCCTCGTCAGGGCCGACAACAGGCTTGGAATTGCTGTGCCAACAACAACAGTCCACAGCAGCAGCCTCCATTTCATCGGATGCTGTTTGCGAGTTCCTTGATGACCCTGGTAAGCACCGCAGATTAGAAACCTTGGGTTCTTGTATGGGCATTTTTATAGAGAAATTCTTCTTGCTTGTGTTACATACAGTGAGTGTAATAGCCTTTTTCCAGTCTGCTGAAGAACTGCAGATGATAAGGTCTACAGATGATGCTTCATGGGTTGTTGTGATGTGAGGTCTATAGATTGCTTATGGGTTGTTACTGTTGTTTCCTACTGTTCAAGAGTACACAGAGTAAGTACTTCTTCCCAATCCCTTCTGTCACATTGCAATGTCAGTTGTTTTCCTTGTTGAAAAACCCTACTTTCAAATCAGAATGACTCCAGGAAATGAGATGAGACAGAGCTGCTGCATCTTGAATCCAATCCAATGGAAAAGATTCCCTTCACTGCTGCTTGGATCAAGGGTGATTCGTCTTCCATACATGGAATCTGCACATCCTTCAAGTGTACATGTATTTCACATGATGGGATGGATGTTGGGTCTGTGCATCCTTCAACTGTTCATGTTTTTCACATGATGGGATTTTTGGATGTTTGGTTTTGTGACAGTGGCAGTGATAGCAGGGTCAGTGATCAATGAAGGGCATGAGATTGCTGGAGACATCGAGGATCGTCATGTTAACTCTGTTATATTAGCGAAGGAGTCCCTTTTCTTCAGAAAGATCTTTGATGATGAATGCTTTAAAGAAGCAAATGAGAAGATTGTTCCAATCCATCTCCGCCCTGAAGGTATGTATGTTGTGAGACTTGATCTTCCATGCTTTTGCACCTTTAGAATGAGCATTTTTTTGTGTTTTTCTCTCTTGCACGTGACCCCAAAGGCCAGGGAACCCGAGCATACAGGTTTTTTGTGCAGGATCTGATCTTATTCAGTCATGTGCAGTCTCTTTCCCTGTTGAGATTGCCTTTTCCAAAATCAATTGATGTTTTCATGTGCTGAGAATTATAGCATTACTAAATTGGCACTTTTGTGGTGCAGAAAAAGCCCCTTTCCTGGATATGCTCCAGTTCATATATAGCAGCAAGATGATGGCCACCAGTGCAGAGGATGTTGCAGCTGTGTGGCTGTTGGCCCAGCAGTTTCTGGCTGATGAATGTGCACAGCACTGCCTTCAGCTGTTGCATGCCATGCCTCCTACCATTGCCAGTTGCAGATTTTTCCTGGATCTGGCCAGTGTAGTGGACCAGACTGAGGATGTCCGCAACCTGATGGAGTGCAGTGTCATGTTTTTGGCACGCCACTTCACTTCTGCCACAGTGATGAATGGTGAAAATCCTGGGCGCTGGGACCACCTTGATGATTTCAAGGCTCTTCCAATTACGGCCCTTGAGAGTCTCCTTGCCAGTGATCTTCTCCAGGCAGTGCATGAGGAGGCAGTGTTCCATGCCCTACGTGTTTGGACCAAGGCAAACTGCAAGTCCAGCTCAGAGGAAAGAGAGGCTTGGTTGAAATTTGGGCCACTAGTGAGATGGCCACTTATTGAAACCACACGCCTCAAGGCACTGTTGAGTGTGCAGGAGGCACAATATGTAAGGGAGCTCTTGTTTGAGGCACTGGAGTTCAAAGCTGGCAGTGAAGAGGAGCAGCAGCAGATGATAGTGAGCACTGGAACAGTCCACCATCGGTTCAGAAGGCGAGAGCGTCATGCACTGCCCGTCAGGTGTGTAGCCTTGGACATGCCTGTAAAACATGGTACAATCTGTTTCAAGATGCCATTGCAAGAATGGACTACACTGCAAAAGTCACCAGGGCCAATCTGCTCAGAGCGTTTCATGGTAGGTGGCTACCTATTCATATGGCTACTGCAGCTCAGAAGTGCCAGCCATGATGGGAAGCGCAGGGTCAGCATAGGGTTGGTTACACTGAATGCACCCCAGTCAGCACTCCGCATCGATATCACAGTGGGTGTATGGGATGTGCGCTCTGGAACATATTTGCAGCGCTACAAAGGAGCTCACACTGTCCGCAAAGACGTGCGTGAGCGCATTGCCATGTGCCTGGACTGCTTTGGGAAGGATCTAGATGAGATTCTTGTGGAGAATGATGGCTACCTTTTCCACAATGCCACCTGGTTCAAGACAGAGGTCCAAGTGGACACTCTTGACAGGCTTCCTTCTTGAATTCTTTTTTTCCGATTCTTCAAAGTCTTCCAATTTCTGAAACCACTAAAGATCAAGCTTCAGTACACTAGTTGGACTTATGTGTCCTAAGAATTGTATCAAAGAATGATAGAAGCTGTAAATTACCTGATTGGTTTACCTTCCCAAGTGGGATGCATATTTGCCAGTAGAGTGAATTCATTTTTGTCATGAATTGGAAGATGGATCTGATGTCTGCTGGTACTTCACCATGTCTGACAGTGTAAAGAGATCCAAGCTCTTCAAAAAACTTTTTGGTCAACATTTTTTGTTGTTTTTTTTCCTTATAGACTGTAAGGGCATTCAAGTTCAAGGCCCTGCCAAGCTCACCACGAACCCAAGAGCAGAGGGGCTCTGAGTCACTCGCAGTTTTTGCTCTCTTCAAAACATTTGGTCAACTTGAAGGCTGCGGGAGTGTATTCAGGAGGCATTATTATTGTACAGCTGATGGAATGCTTCTCCAGATCTACTGCAAGATTGAGTGCAATACAGAAATGCAAAGCTCTGGAGCTATATGGCTGGTCCTATAATGGGGAGTCAATCGTGTTCTGGGATGGCTTTTCAACTCTTGCAGGACATATTGTGAAGTTTAGCTCAAGTTCATGGTGTTAGCTAAGAACTGAGGTTGGGTGTTTCTAAGATGGTACCTCGGTTGGGTGTCTCTCAGATGGCACCATATGGCATAATAAAATTAGAAGTAGACTCTTGGAAGTGAGGTCTAGATGGTACCATATGGCGGAATAGAATTAAAGGTAGACAATTGGAAGTGAGATTGGAATATGGTTGAGGGGGATTTAGATTTTTTGGATGGAAGTTGAATCAAGTGTTTTGCACCTGACATTTTTGTAAATTTTATATCCAAAGTAATAACAAAATTCCTTATTTTGAACTGGTGTCATCTATTTATGAAGGGAGGTAGTTTGTTTGTTTTGTTTGTCATATTGAGATCTCCCAAACCACAGCACCTCTTGTTGTGCTCTTTGTATCATTGGAAAGCCCTTGATGAGTAGGGGTGCACCAAGTTGGTTTCATTGCGTTTTGACCTATGGTGGAGAATTTATTGAATATTGAACAAGTTTTTCACTTAAAAAATCATTTAAATCAAAACTAAAACCATAGGTGCATTTGGGCATTCTTTTGATGGAAAGCCCTCAAGATTTAATGAAGGTGAGTTCAAAGTTCAATTAAACTACAAAAAATGGTCTTGGAAGGAAAAATAAGTTGGGAAGTTCACACTTGGGCCAATGGCACAGGCTACACTAGTTTGTAAAACTACATAGTACACCCGCTTGCATTGCCTTCCAAGGGCCTTCTGAATTGATACACAGATCTGTGAAATGGTACCCACTTTCACTTGCATAATGGCTTTGAAGCAGCAAAATGAAATGCAGAGGAAAAGGAAGAAAATAAACAAGTGAAAAGGGTAGAGAGATGCCTCAGGAGATGGTCACTTTGCTGGTAGGACAATGTGGAAACCAGATCTGCATGGAATTTTGCAAACAGCTTTGTGCTTGAAGCATGGCATCAACCAAGAACGCATTCTTTGAAGACTTCACCACTCAGGTAACTGTACACCTCTAATCTGCTGATTACAGGCAGTCTTGAGACTAACATTGCAGTTCTTGCTCTATCGCAGCTTGTGGGACTAAACAGCACGAGACATATGGAGTTGCCGCTGCATTTTTATTAAGCAAGTGAACTTGGAGAACTTTGTTAAAACAGGGAGGAGATTGTAAAGACATGTCCTTTTACCAAGTCAAAAGTAAACACTATATTCCCAGAGCATTGCTCAGTGCAATTTGATAGAGGTTGTGGCACAGAACTTAGTAATCCTGACCATAATATAAAACACACAGAATTGAGCTTACAGGAAAGACATGGTACATTAAACTGAAACAGCCCTGGTTCCAATGGTTGTGATGTGTTGAGCAGTAACTGATTGAAGAGTTTCCTATGGAGGGGTCTAGGTACATGGAGATCACTACAATCCTCTGGCATTTAAGTGCCTGTCTATTACAAGTGTGTAGGTATCAACAGTGCCAGATCTTCTCCATGAGGTGTGATGAAAGTGCAACTTGGCCATGGAGTACATCTCTAGAGGAAATGTCCAGGTCCACACAGTCACAATCGCTGGAGTGAATTTGAGGTCTTGAAGAATAACCTTGAAAGCAGGAAGTCACCTGAGGCAGGACAATGATGAGACAGATTCTCAGTTGGATGGAGTAGATAAATTTGCACTTGTGGAGAGGATTTACTGGAAGGCTCTCTTCCAGCACTCCACAAATAGAATTCGCTGGTCATCTGCACATGCTCTCTGCAAACCCAGACACAAAAGTGTCTATAGAGTCAAAAGTTGCCCTGCAAATACTTTGATGGAAAAAGAGCAGCAGGGATTGAGAGCCTTGGTGTGTTGTCTATCCAATAATTGATCACAGTACAAACTATCAGTTGCATTAGCATGTGTTTCAGTCCTGAAACACCTGCTATCGTGAATTTGGCAGCAGAATAGTGGACAATATCAGGCACATTGTTTCCAGCTTACTTTCTAATCTGGAAATGGAGGTCTTCTTTTCATAACTGCAGTAGCATGCCAATTTTTCAAAGGTGAACAGTACCATAGATAGCCTAAACTATCTCTGTTAAACTAGCACGGTCACAGGGCATAGTTCCCTACCGCTTGTCTGCCTCAAAATGCACATCACTCAGAATGTGTGTTTGCGGTACTGCAGTTTGTTTCCAAATGTTTTCTTACTCTGAGAAGCAAAACCTTTCATGAAATCTGGAAGATAAACTATTAGATTGCATCCTGGGTAGAGCATTCAATGTCCTGTCCTTAACATGCTTGGAGCCCCATGACTTACTCCATTGAAGCAGGCTCTCCCTCTGCTGTTTGTTGAGCCGCGCCCGTGGCCGCAGACTCTTGACCAAAACTTCAGCATCCTCCCAGGTGGCCACTTCACCAAGTGCAACCAACAGTGCACACATAACTGTAACACTGCGCCCATGTCCTGTCCAGTTCACCGCAAGATTAAGAATCATCAACCTCAGAGACTAGAGCTAGCACTTGCAGGAAAAACACACATTAAGACTCTTGTTGTAACGATGCATGCTTGCACCAGTAACCCCAATGACAGTCAATCAAGGGACAAAAGGAGTGGTGATAGACAAAGAAACCCTAAACAGATTGCTGCTGCGAATAGGATCAGGAAAACCTGGCTTCATTCCGGTCTGGTCACAGATGTTTCAATCGTAGCAACATCAATGTGGCAAACAGACAGAAGGCATCTATGTACCAAAAGACAGAGATTCACAAAACCAATAGGTACCTTCCATTCCCATATACGGCTCCATACAGCGGAGACGAGAAAAAGAAAAAAGAGCTGTCGATCTTACCGAAGGCACAATGTATGTAAACAGGAAGATTCTGAGACCGTCTCTTCACGGCCCAGCGAACGGCAAGCTCGATATCCGACGGCCGAGGCCCCCTTGTGTCCCAAGTAGGTATACATAGGTATGGCAAAGGTAGCGCAGTAGAGCTTCGCGGAAGCTCACAAGTGCAATCCACAACAGCAGGGCTCCCGGGAGGTACATCGGCTTGTAACCGTGGCCATCCTCCAACAAATAAGCCGTCCTTGATCTCGGTATACACGGGCTCCTTGCTCTTCAAGCGCCGCAGAATGACGTAGCCGCGGAGTGTGAGTAGGTAGGGATAGAAAGCCGCATATGACCACCAAGGAAAACTCCCCTCCGACGTCTTCCCGAACAAAGCCGTGTAATTTACAGCCGGATACGCCGAAACGGCAGCGGCAAACCCCACTAATGAAGCTTGCAGCAAGGGGTAAGAGACGTAAGGAGGCACAGAATCGCGACACGCGACATAGGCAGCCAACACTAGCGTCGACGGCACAGTCACCACCATCGAAATACCCATTACGAAACGCACGAACAAACAGCCCCCTTTGTTAGCAGCAAAAGCAGCAGCTACCCCAAAAACAAAAACACGAAAGCTCGCTCGATCCACCAACACCACCCACCAAAGCTCCAGAATTCAAAAGCTTTTCGCAAATCACACAATCGCAACAGTAATAAAATCAATGTTCTTCGTGCTCGCAACCCTAGCTAGGGTTCTGATTCCTTTAAAAGAGACAGCTGCTTCAACCCTAGCTGGAGATTTTCTCCGATTGTCGCCGCTGACTGACTAACTGACTGACAATCCCGATTCCGGAATTCTAAGATTGATGATGAGGTCGACCGTACCGAGCAGTACGTACTCAGTACTGACCTGATCTGATGACTTCGTGCTTTCTCTGAACGTCTTGGGGTCGCCGCCAATCATGGGGGTGATTTGCTTTGTTACCACACGTCTTGGGGTTACCGCCAATCATGGGCGTGGCTTCTTACCACGTCTTGGGGTTGCCGCCATGTGTGTGGTGGTGACTTAGGAAGGAAAAGAAAGAAGGGGTTGTGGATGGATGTGGTTGGTACCTAGTGGAGATTCCCTTTCTATGGGGTGGGGCAACTGGGTGGAACGTCTTGGGGTTGCCGCCTATCATGTGTGTGTGGCTTAGGAAGGAAAAGAAACAAGGGGTTGTGGATGGATGTGGTTGGTACCTAGTGGAGATTCCCTTTCTATGGGGTGGGGGGAACTGGGTGGAACGTCTGGGGGTTGTGGATGGATGATAAGTGGTCAGAAAACAGTTTTCTGTTGGGTTTCAGTTCCCTAGCTAACCATGGTGTTTACTTCAGTTGCTCTTTTTTTTCTACCTACCTACTAACAACCCACAAGCAGGTTGTTAGTAGGTAGGTAGTAAAAACAGCCCTTACACATGTATAAACCATCGACTTACCTAGTAGTTACCTATTTTTCTACCTACCTACCTATGCATGAGACCTATTTCCTAAAGATTTTGTTACCAAGTTGAAACCAAATGCTAACTCAGTTGAGGTTCATCCACGACTGAGTAATAACAAGCATCCAGTGGATGATGTACTGATGGGTGCTGGTTCACTGTGGCCAAGGTTGCTAGTTTCTACCTCAACTTAGGGATTTTTAGATACATGAAGAACTGTAGAGATTTTTCCTTTGTCTTTTTTCTTTGCCTTCTTCTGCATAACCTCGCATGGGATCTTATAACCCGCATAATTATCAATCAACGGTCATCAAGACCTTATGAATTCCATAAGTGTCTTGTTTTCAAAACATTTTTTCAAAAAAAATTATTAATTAATTTATTTTATACAGTTTCTAATATATTTCAGCAATTCTGGAAATTTCTTTACATGTCTGCAATTGAGGAGCAATTCCCATTAGGTTTCAATAACCAGATCTTAACCATCAAGTTCAGGATGCACCTAGATCCAAACTGGGATTCAATTCCAGTTAGGTTTTCGAACCCAACATTTTTCTTTTGGTGTAAATTTTCGCCAAAAGGCACAAGGAAATTAGGGCCTACGAATGCATAAAGGGAAAAAAAAGGTTACAAAAGTTGATGGCATCACCAAAAACAACTAAGTCATTGCTGGGTCATTGTAATCATTAAACAACAAGGAGTTAGCTTCCTTGTATATATATATGAGGATGAAGGAGCCAAACCCTTCCCTTTCATCTCTCATAATCACCTTTGTTCTTACAATTTTTAAAACTTCTCCACTACTTGCTATTATAGTTTCTAAACCTTTTTTGCCACTTGTTCTTTCAATTTTTAAACCTTTTTTGTTAGCTCTACTTAATGGTTCATTATAGTTTTCGCCATTAGTGGATCATTTGCTTGATTTAGGGATTAGGAATGAATTAAGACTAAGGAGGATTTTAATGAGTTTCCAAAATCCAAAAGTTGAAGTTGTAGGGTTTTAGGTAAATTATCATTGGTGACTCATTAATGTAGGATTTCTTATGAAATTTACAAATGGATGTTGGAACTTGGCACTCCAAACTTCAAAGTATTTTTAAGCTTCAACTCTAGCAGTCAACCTCCATGGATTTGTGAGAGGATTCAAGAATTGATTGTCTAGAATCTAGACTTGAGAGTTTGGAAGTTGTACAATTCTTTGTGGTTGGTTTTTATTCATTATTGAAATGTGATTGAAAATAAGTAAAGTTTAAACCTTACATTACAACCTACTTATAGATGAGGTAAACCTTCTTCATTTTTCTTGTATTTTTTTTTTTTACATTCTTTTGAGTATTTGAATTCATTGTTAAAAAAATTTACGTTCTTAGGACTTGACATGTATTGATTATTGTTTTATTAGGATTGTTATTATGTGTTTTTGTTGCTTGATCGGCAACTTGGCACTTAGTGCATTATCATGTGTTTCTATTCCTTGCTAGGCCTTTATAATTAGTGCATCATTGTGTGTTTTTGTTATTTGTTTGGCATGAGTGCATTGCTATGTGTTTTTGTCCTTGATCAACTTGAGTGCATCACCGATTGTTTCTATTCCTTGTTTGGTTTGAGTGCATTGTTAGGTGTTTCTATTCCTTGTTCAACTTGAGGGCATTGTTGAATAATTTTGTTCCTTGTTCGATTTAAGTGCTTTGCTTGGTGTTCCTATTCGTTTCTTTAACGTCAGTGCATTGTTGTGTGTTTTTATTCCTTGTTCAACTTGAATGCATCGCCAAATGTTTCTATTCTTTTTTTAACTTTAGTGCATGACCATTTGTTTATGTCCCATGCTTGGTTTGAGTGCATCACCATGTGTTTATATTCCTTGTTCGACTTGAGTGCATCATCGTGTGTTTTTGTTCCTTGTTTGGCTTTAATGCATTGCCTTGTGTTTCTATTCCTTGTTCAACCCTTAAAGCTTTCATGTTTAAGTTGTCATTCAAGTTGCAACCCCCTAAAAACTTTAAAGTTACAACTATTTGTTTATTGACAGAATCTTGAAAGGGGATGGTGCTTTTAGTAACCATTTTGTAAATCATGATGATGTTTTTCTTTCTAATCCTTTTGTTGTGGAACCTAATTGGGAGCTTGTGGACCCAATTTTGTCACAAGAGAATATTGCATTAACCAAGAAATGAAAAAAGGTTTATGAATTCAACATGCACTTTCAGGATATTTGGGCAGTCAAACTTCCTTGGGTAGAATTTGTTTTAGGTTCCAATGGCAAAGTTGCTCAATGCATAGTAAATACAAGTTATGGTGGCTCACTTTTTGCATCCTTATGGACTTTCTACAAAGTGTACTTTATTCAAATGCCACAAACATATTGTAAAATAATCAATTTCACAAAGATATTTATGAATTAAGATTGCCAACTTGAATAAGAATATTTATTGAAAGGTGAAATTCAATAAGCATACATCAATCATATAATAATGGACTTTTAAAGTGAACATATGGACTATAATATGGGTTCTGCATTAACATTCAAATTTTTTTTTTGTTGTGATTTCATTTCAATATTTTTTATAGGGATTCAATATGTGATGCATGATGAAAAAATATATATATATTGAAAAAAATTACAACAAAAACTTTAACCAACAAATAATTATGGACTTTTGAATGACCAGATTTGGACTTTATTTTCAAAAGTCCCAATCTTGGTATTTTTGTTGGATTGATATTTTTTTCCCATTGACATGTATGTTAAAAAGTTTTTTAGATTAGTAACCTTTCATATGGACTTCATTAATTGATTAATCACCACATAGAGCCCATTCAACATTGGTTTTTAACTTTTTTTTTTTTCCATTTTAATGTTAAAATCTGGACTTTATATGGATGTTTGGGATTAGGATTCTTGTAAAATTTGAGCCACCCTAACTTGCATCTACCTTGCAAGGTATGTAACCTAACTAAATGCAAATACAATTTTCTAATTCCTACATTTAATTCATTTTGGAAACATGCAAGTCATCGTAAAACTTTAGTAGTTATGCCAAGGGTAAAGGTGGGGCAACATTACTTTTTGAAATCTAATGCCCATGTTGCTAATGAGAAGTTTTATGTTGCAAAGGGTTTAGAAAATGTTTGATATAAATTACTCATGGTGCAACTCAATTTTTTAATAAGAAGAAGATTATGTACTTTGCCTTAATATTTCACTTATGGTCATGGTCACCCCATGATAAAATACATGGCAATGCATAACTTATTTATGTAGTTAAATGTTCCTAACAATCCCATGAAGCATTAATATAATGGGTTTGGGTGCACTACTAGAATTATTTGTTTTTCAAATAGTCCAAGTTGATTAATTGGTGTTTTTCTTTTAATGAACATGTACATTTCGACTAGAGGCTAAGGGCTTGAATGACATGTGTATCTTTTGACCAATCAACTTTGTTAAAATGACATATTTGACTATTTGTCAACCTGGACATTTAATCAAATTGGACAAAATATTAACCACCTTGGTCAAAATGGCCAATGTTGTTTAGTGAAATGGAACATTTAGTCAAATTGAATAGAAACAAATGACACCTTTAATCAAAATGGCCAATGGGGTTTTAGTCAAGTATAACATTTTGTCAAGATGGCTAATGTTTTATAGTCAAATAGGGCATCCTACCTATTTATCTACCATATTTTACAACATACTTACTTATTGACCTAGCTAATTTCTAGAAGTATTATTTACCTACCATCCTATAACCTACAAATACATAATTTTTTAAATTTTCCTCCTTACCCACTTGCTTACCTACCTACCTATTAACTTAGGTAGCCTCCTTTAGGTACTTCTTACTTACCATCCCACAACTTACTTAAGTCTACTTACCTCCAACCTACCTATTTATAATTATTTAACCTTTTTCCTTACTTACCTAGTTACACAGTGACCAAGGTAGTTTTTTTTAGGTGCCTACCTACATATCAACTTAAGTAACATTTTTTAAGTACTATATATCTATTTACATATCGACCTAGGTGACTTCTTCTAGGTACTACCTTCCTACCACCCTAGGCCTACAACGTAATTATTTATAATTATTTAACCTTTTAAATATTTACCAACCTTTGTATTTACCAACCTACTTACCTACCTACCTACCCATCCTATTACCTACATATTACAATTTACTCACCCACCCACTTACCTATTGGCTTACCCACCTGCCCACCTACCCGCCAACTTACCCATGCAACTAACTAGCCACCTACATACTTCATAGTCTTGTAGTGATGTGTCGAATTAAACATGTGAAATAAAACTTGACAAAAGTTGAACATCTTTTGATGGTGTGGTCCATTGGTTAAAGACTTGGTTTATCATTACAGGGGTCAAGGGTTCAATTCCTAATACTTGTCACCTATGTACATGCTTAAAGGGTTAAGGTAGGCTAAATTAAACTACCACCTACTTACTTTCATTTTTACAACCTACCTACTTACATGTTTACAAATTATTTTTAAAATAAATTATTTAAATCATTTGATTAATCAAATGGTCCATTATTCATTAGTCAAAATGATCACTCAAATGGTCCTTACTTTGCTAATAAAAAAGGCCACCCCAATCACATTAGACATGTTAAAATCAATTTGTCCAAAATGACACGGGAGTTTTTTTTTATCCTTATCCAAATTTGGTTTTTTAAACCAAAATTCACGGTTTGAAAAACCAAGAATTCTAATAGTGGTGGGAGATAGCAAATTGCATGTGTGAACAAGTTTTGAAAGAAAACTCAAACCATTACTACAAAATGTGCGTGTGGATGTAGTTCACTAATTTTCGTTCATTAGACCAATGAATTCACTACATCTTCACTAGGTCCTATTCATTACGACTAGTATATTCATTCAAAATGTAGTACATGGATACCTTTTGTTGTAGTGAAAAATTGTTGTTGGGGTAAACTTTCTTTCTTTGAATGCAAATGAAATTACTATTATTGATAATCAATTTTAGCTTTTAGTGCATGTGTATGTGATGCCTGCATGGAAAATAATTCCTATTTTGTTCACATTTCAAAAATGTTGTTGAAGGTGGCAATGTAAATAATCTTATTCTTTCAATTACTCATCCCTTCATGCAACAAAGGGGTTTGATTAAAAAAGAAACAACCAAAAGGTTGATTTGTTTTGGTGCTTTTGTTTTGGTGTTGATGGGGCCTCCTTTTTCCAAGGTTGTTGCATTGGAATGACATTTCAATTGAAAGGAAAATATGTTTTTTACATGATGGGACAACATTACATGGCCCATAGGACAAATCTTGTTCAAGTTTTGTTAAATCTTCCCATGGTGGCCAAGGTGGAAGATTATTATAATCATTACATTTTTCCAACTCCGCTAGGCAACATTTGGAATTCATTAACTTGCCAAGATTGTGGAAATAGGAGGGCTAAAATTTTTACGAAATGTGAAGATTTAATGGATAAATATTTTGGAGCTTTTGAAACATATGATGACAAAATACAAGACACTAATTTTGAAGATGTCATACGACAATGTATTTATTGTTCAAGCAAGGTTCAAATTAGACCTCTTTCATAATCTTCACATCTTGCTAGGCTTGTCCTATTTGCTACCATTGTTGGAAGCAATAATGCCTTAATAAAATTTGCATAGGAGAAGGACCTTTTCATCTATGACTTTGTAATAACAATAAAGATCTCCCAAATATATTTTTATATGATGTATTTAAATCCGTCAAGTATTTACTAATGTGAACATTTCTAAATGTTTTCATGTGTGGTGGAAAACAATTTTGCCACAATCACCTAGGAATGGGTTATTGACCTCAACAATGGTATGAAAACGATTGCATTTCATATGGCTAGTCATATAAGTTAATATTCAGTTCACATTTTCAATCCATTCGTTGGGGTTAATTATATTGTGTGCAAGTCTACTTTTGAATCATCCATCATGCAAATGAAAGGTCAGTGTTCTATTGCAATTAACATGTTCATCAATGAGTTGGATTGGCATTTTTTGGATTATGAGTTGTTGAATGCCCTTGGCATTGTGTATCCACAATTTTGGATGTAACTTGATGTTGTTTTATCTTTCTCTTTGCATTTGGCTATCATAAAGAAATATTATTGTGAAATAAAGAAAGTAAAACCCTCATTGTTGCAAGTTGCAAAACCTTTGAATGTTAACCTCTTGGATTTGCAAATGTGCATGTTTAAGCTGACCTTGAAAATGTAGGTACCAAAGGCTATTGGTTTAAGCCTTTTGATAATAATCCAGTGACCAAGTTATGCTTCACAATCAACATTTAACACCTTATTCATTTAGCAATTGAGTGGGTATTTGAAGTTGGTTGAAATTGTGGTGGTGTTAGTGCTCAGATATGTAAAGGATGAATGGACTTTCTCCATGCTTGCATTCATAAAAGGATAAATTGTGCAATAGGTTGGGTCCCCATTTGGACACAATTGTTTGCATGTTTGCACAAGAGTCTTATATTCAAAGTAACTTATTTTATCAAGAGGCTATTATAATTTGGAAGGATTAGAAAGTTTGGATTGGGGCTACCACTTAACATGTTCTATTCTTTTCACAACATTTAAGTGTTCTTGTTTCCATGATTTGGACAAGTCTAATGATTGTGCTTGGTTAGGTTATGAGGTTTATTAACATTTGGGTGTGGTGGGTGAGACTTTGAGTTGTTTTGGGCAAAGTCTAATATGAGATTGGGGTTCAATTCACTTTCAAAGTTTGTCAATTTGTAGGTTTGAAGTTTTCAAACAATATAACTTTCTTTCTTTGTTTCTCCTTCCTTTTCAATAGGAAAACCACATTCTATAATGGTTTTTTGGGTAGGGGCCAATTATACTTACTTAAAAAAAATAGTGGGTGCCACTTTAATTTATTTCTAACTTAATAACCACTTCAATTTATTTTGAAATATCCATGTTTGCAAGATGTTGATTCAACAAATGACCAAAAAGTCACTTAACCTGTTGTCAAAATCACATAAGATGCCAATTAGGCATACTAGAGGGCAATCCTATTGCCATTCGCGCACATTTTATTTTTATTTATAAAAAAAACCATGTTTGAACCTGACTAAAATTGGGCCTAGGTAACTCAGTCCATCATGATACTCGACCCACACTAGAAATAACCACCACTAGCCTATTTTCCTAGTCATGAAATATATTGGATTGGGTTTTGTATTTATTTATTATTTTCAGTTTATTACCATAGTACCTTTTTAGGTTCATCACAAATTATATTATTTTCACTTTTGCCAAATTAAAAAAAAAAAGACAACATTGAATATCAAAAACTTTGAAAATTAAACCAAGGAGGTTAGATTTGAACCCATGACCAATTCAACAAAGAATTAAAGCCTTTCATTAGTCTAACCAAAAGCACAATGGGAAATTAATCAGAACATTGACAACATTATTGTATTTACCCCTTACATGCTAAAATTTTCAAAATCATAAATTGAAGCACTGTATCAAAATCTTCAAATTATATTAATTATTCATCACATTAATGCTGAACCTAAAAAAATACAACGATAGTCAAACCTTGCGATTAAACTATACTTGAGGAATGGACCTACTTGAGGAATTTGGAAAAATAAAATAAAAAATGCTGCTACTAGTGGGGCATTCACTCCATGTTTTTTCTTATTGATTTTCTAAAGTGGTGAATTTTTGTTGAAAAACCTACACATTTTTTTACTGGAAAAACAATTTTTTTCAAATTTCACCACACTTTAATTTTCATATCAAATGATGTTTCCAGAAAATGAATTTTTTTTTGGGGCAAATATAATTTTAAACCATATATATATATATATATATAATTTCATTTAGGAAATTTTGTTTTAGGTGTTCAAATTATTTCAAAAGTTTTGAATTCCATTTGAAAATTTTAAAAAAATGTTCTGGAAACTTGTGCAATTTGTTAATTAGTCAATTTGATGATCACTCATTCATGAATTATGATACTCATCTCATGTTGTGGCAATTTTAATATCATTTACACATTATTGATCCTTGGGTTGGGTTGAGATTTGACCTATAGGTACCTAATATAACCCATTTAACTTGTGTCAAACCAAAGGTTCTTAATGAAGTGAACTAAATGTAAAAAAAATGTGGGAGGTGAAATTGTGTTCCCATTCAATTTTTTCAACCCATTCAATGGGAACACAATTTCACATGTTTTTAATGGGGCAATTGTGGTTTTGTTGGGTTCCTTTAGGTTTCCATATATAATTTCTTTTGGCATTCCAAATTTTAATTCTATCTTTTATCTTTATCTAAAAAATTAACTATAAACTTTGTAATTGTAATTCTGTTTGTAATTTGTAGAAAGTAAATTGACATTTCAAAATATTTATTTTTACATTTTTGAAATTTGGTTAAATTGATTGGATTATTGTTACTCGTGATTGAAAAAAAAGAAATGTTTACACACACATCTTATATTTGTTGACCGCAAATTTTGTTACAAATTATATTGCCCATCCACTTATAGTATTTCTCCAAAGCCACAAAAGAAAGGCAATTTGTTAAGTAATTACTCAAACCCAAAAAAATGGAAAAATCTTGCAATTGGTCTTGTAAATTGATTTTTTTTCTCCTCCCATTTTTGGGTTGGGCTAGAGCCGGGGAACCAAGATCAGCCAATTAGGGTCCATAAAGTTTGTCTTTGGAACCAATTACCAAAACCCAAATAATTTAAAATTTATGCCAAAATCATACCAAATTGGAGCCCATTTTAGATCATCAAAGACTTTTGTGATAGTTGGGATGGATACATAGAGTAATTGTGGAATTTTACAAAAAATATATCTAACATATTCCCAAATTTTCTTATATATATTATAATGGATGTCTTCAATTTTAAAACTATGAAATTAAAATCCTCAATATTTTGTGTAGAGTATAGAGAAATTTAGTATTTAATTGAATCATGTGTAATTATCATGTGACCATTAACCATTCATGTGAGTAGGGTAGACAAGCAAATGTCTTAACACTTAAGCTTTCAAAAAGCTTAAAATCTTTGGACATAGGTTGGTTGCTTTTGGAGTGCCAAGAAATAAGGTGGACCTTCACTTGGCACACTCATCGCCATGAAAATCATTCAAAATGGACAAAAAATTGAAAAAACATGAGGTTTGAAAAATAGTGTTCAATTTTGAACAATACATGTTTAGTTTGGCAGGGTAAGCATTTGAAGCTTAAAATCTTTTAACATAGTTCGATTGCCTTTGGAGTTCAAGGAGAGATTGTAAAGATCATGAAAATCATTAAAAAAAAAAGAAAAAAGAAAAGAATATAGACAAATGTTTGATTATTAGCTTTTGCTTGGTGATGGGTGTGCTTAAACCACTTCCAAGCATTAAAAAATGAAAAAAATCCTATGTGAATGTGTTAAGAATTGACATTCAATATGATGATATACTTTTAAATTTTTAATGTTTCAAGTAACGATCAACTTATTTTTTTGGTGCAGACTTTTGCCAAAATGCAAAATTTTTAGGGTTGCAACCCTTAGACAAAGGGTTTTTTTTGGAATTAAAAAAAAAAAATTGCCAAGAAAACAAGGGTTTTGAATTAAGTTGGCTGACTCTAGAAAGCTTTTTCTTTAATGTCACCAAATAATAGCAATTTTTAAATTTTAAAAAAATTGTCCTTCTTGTCATGTTGTCATTTAATGTTAAAATCCTTCTTTGGATGTTAGGCAATGATGCAACATCAACAAATTCCAAAAAAAACATCACTCATGACTATGTGTGTATTTGTAAATGTTTGAATCCATCATCAATAATATTGAAGAGCATTTGGACCATAATTGAAGTTGGTGTCACTAGATAGGCCTAGTTAATAGGTTAGGTAGATATATGCTAGGTAGGAGGTAAGTAGCCTAAGCTTAGTTAATGGGCTAACCTAGGTAAGCTTGGCTTTTAGCTAAGCTAGGCTTTTAGCTAAGTTAGGTTTTGGTTAGGAAGATAGGAAAGTAGACTAGACTACTTACCTAAGTTACCTACTTATGTAATAGGTAGGTAGGTGTAGTAGGTAGGTAGATAGTCAATACACCTATCTATTTCCAACCTACCTATTCATACTTATTTATTTATTTATTTTTAATATTACCTACTTTCAACCTACCTATTACTTATCCCCAACTTAACTACCTATTACTTACACTCATACCTAAATATGTACCAAGATTTGGAATAATTATGTGAAATGAATAAATTGATTAATAATTATCACTTTTTGAAATTGTGATTTATTAGTTAAGGATTTGGTTTACTTTGTGAAGGTAAGGTGTTCAACTCCATACACTTGCAATTTATTCAGCTAATTAAACTAAACCTCACAAATCGAAGACATTTCTAGATGAGGTTGTGTGCATGTGAGTTTATTTCACAATTTTCAGATCAATGAAGGAAAAAGTTATTGAATTTAAATTGATTTTTGTCATTGAAAATCAATTTAAATATATATAAAAAATTAAAATTTAGCTAGGTTCCACAAGAAGTTTGAAGTGAATCCCACTTCATTGAGAATAGCATGGGGATGGGTGACCTACCGTAATACTTGGGCCAATGACATATGTGCCCTACTAATGCCAATTGCAACCCCGCCTTTTTTTGTTGGCAAAATTTCACTGAAAAGTGAAATTCAAAAGTAAAAAAAAATTAGAAATTAAGTGAGTTTGGAGGGTTTCAATTGCCAAAAGTGGGACCCAAAAAAAAGAAAAGAAGTAAAGATCAACAACTATCTATATTTGGATTTTAGTGTGTAGCCAAAAATATAGAAAGTTGCTTAAAGATTTGTACTTAATATTTGGTTTATGGCCATATTTGGCTAAATATTCCAAGGGATGATTGCCACTTTGGCTACCAAAAAAAAATTCCAGAATTTTTTTTTATTGCAACCTACTTAAGTTAGGTAGTATAGCGGTAAATTATAGTATGTTTACTAGTTTACTAGTCTGGTGACTTTTTCTGGAGTCATCCAATTTACCATCCTTATCCAAATCAGAGAAGTTACTATTTAACCAGGTGAGGGTAAAAACCTGCGTACAAAATTACTGCTTCCAGTTTAGTGAGTTGATTAAGCATGATTAGTAAAACAGTTAGTGAGATTTTTTTTTGAAAAAACGATCTGTCTGCGTGTTCGCGGCTAACGGGGGCAAGTTCCCACGTGTGAACCAAATGGGGAAACCCGGGCTGTCTGTCGATCGCGGGTCGGTCCCGGTCACTGAAATTGCCCGGCCCGGGCCGGTTTCTAAAGATCTGGTGTAAGGAATCCACTGAAAGCGCGAATTCGGGACCGGGTGAGAAAATGGCGGGCTGGGTTGTGTGACCCGTGCCCGGCGCGGCGATGGCGTTTTGTTTGGCTATGGCGGAAAGGGCCAGAGAAGGGTAGTGCTCCGTTGCGGAAGTGCGGGAAGCAGCAGCTCGTGAATCATCGACTCCTTTCGGTGTTTTCTTCCCTTCTTTTTCACTTCTTTTCCATCCTCGACATCTCGTGGAGGTCCTGTTTCTTCTGGCGCTTCTGTAGAATGTATTTTCTTCGAATTTGGTGTAGCCGCTTCGGAGTTTTGGAGCTTGGGAGCAGGTGGCAACAACCCCTGTCGTCGTCGTCGTCGTCTTCGTCGTGTCTCGTCCTGCTGGATATAATAGCCTCCTTTGCTTTGCGTTTGTGAGAGTTCCGTCCTTTTTCTCGTGTGATGAATCGGTGTATTGCTTTCTGGCTGCAGTTCGGTGAAGCCGTTGTTCCGGAGACTACTGCCGTTGCCTCTTTGAAACGGAAAAAAAAGGCCCAGTCTCTGCGTTCTAAGGTTCTGAGGCTTTCTTTTTCTGCGTTGTTAGATTCCCTCTGCTGTTCTGAATCGATAGAATGCATTGATAGGAAATTTTGATAAGCCGCCGTTGATGATTGAAGTGCTATGAGTCTCTTGTTGTCTCTCTGGGCACTTACCTTGTTTCCCTTGTTGTAAGTGCTAGATCTCTCTTTTCTTCGTTTTCTGTGGCGGGCTTGGATGTGCCCTCATCATAACGCATGGTTTTGTGTTGCGGCTTTGGCTTCCAGAGTTCTTCTTTCTCTGCTCGTGATCTTGGATAATACCTAGCTACCACTACATGTTATGAGGCAACACTAGACCACCGTCATAGCTCCAGAGACAGCGCTCCAGAGCGTCCTCCTTGAGGATGGAAGAAGAACAGGGAGGTGTGACAACGGAAACTAATCACAACAGCTTCGCAAGAAAGCTAGGATCCGCAGACAAGAAAACACGCGACAAAGGCTTGGCACTCCTCGTTCTTTGGCTTTCTTGTCAGCAGGTTAGCGCGCCGTTTCTTATCGTCCTTTTGTTCTCATCTATTTCATTCTGTGCGTACTGTCGTAACCCTTTACACCTTAAACTGCATGCGTGAAATCGGTTCTCTTTGAGCTTCGTGATGCTTAATAGGCGATCATACGGATTCTGGAGCTACATGAATCCGAGTGCCGGGTCATGGTAGCTTTTGGAATTCAAGGTTTCTCTCCACTGTCGACCTGAAGCTCATTTTTAGTAGTTTGAGGCTGCATTCGTGAAGACATCAGTGTGTCTTTCTCTAATCATCGCAGCTACTAGCAACCATCTTGACAACCTGCTAGTGAAGAAGATACAAAGTCTTGCATATGTCTGTGAGCATTGTAAATGCTTATCTTGTTACCCATCCTTGTTTCCTTCTCTTCTCTTGTTTTTTTTGATATGAACTGGGTTACTGAAGCTTGTTGTTAAGTCATCTTTTTTGGGTGTGCATTGCTGTAAGTATCAATCTCTTGAATGCTGTTACACTCAACACACTGTCTCTGTCTCAGTTTTAGGGCTTTGCAACTACATTTGAGCAACTGCACAAGTGGTGTGATACTTTACTTTGACGATGATGATGACAAGGAGTCTCTGTATCTAATATTCAGGATGTAGGAGAAGATGAGCTGGAGAAGATATGGAAGGGTTTGTTCTACTGTGTGTCGCATGCTGACAAAGCTGCAGTACAAGATGATCTCATAGCTAGGCTTGCAGGCATACTTGAGAGCCTGGACCTGGAACAGTCTTTGATATTTTTCAAGGTTTTCCTCTCGACAATGAGGAGAGAGTGGGCTGGAACAGACAGGTTAAAACTGGACAGGTTCTACCTTCTGTTAAGGCAATTCTTGGCAAGAGTCTTCATGGTTCTTCAAAAGCATGATTGGAATGAGGGAACTGTTGGAAAGTTCATGGATGCACTGGTTGAGAGGACCTTGCTTGCCACTGATGAGTATCCAGCAGCAGGCATTAACCTACATTTGGTTGATGTCTTTCTTGATGAGCTTAAGGAATGCCAGCCATTGTCAGCTGCCACTCTGAGGCTGATGCTGCAGCCTTTTTACTCCACACTTGCTGTTGCGGCAGACAAGAGCTTGTTGAAAAAAATAAAGGAAAGAATATTTGATTCACTCCTAACTGATGCCCAGAGTTTTATCCAGGGCCACCAGGACAGCAAGAAAATTGACAACAAGAACTTTGGACCACATGTGGCTGCTTTGCCATTAGCTGCCAGCCTCTTTGATGTTGCTTCCTCGGAGAATACTCTGCAGGAAAATCGCAAACTTGTGTATGAGATTCATGATGACTTCTGCAGATTGGAGAAACTTGTGACTATGGCAGGTTTAGTAGAGCTTGCTCCGGATGAGAAACTGTGTGAGGAAGGAACTCCTGAAGGTGTGCGCAGACACTCATTGAGGCAATGTATAAAAAGGAGTAAAGATGAGAAACTAGCTGCCAATAGCAGTGCCGGGGCAGAGACAAACTTGGGAAGGAAATTGAAAGCAAGAGGTGCACTTGTTGGAACTGAGAAGCAGAAGGACTCACCCTTGTTAAAAAACCTCAAATCTGCAAAGGTCATGAAAGAGGATGGGGTGAAGAAAGGGCACAAGAGAAGCATCGTCAAGTTGCCAAAGGGGAAAGAACTGGGTGACAAGTTTGTTTCAGATCTCAAGAATGAAGAGGATGGAGGTGAGACTGGGTTGAAGGGTGGATCGGTGGTTTCACTATTGGTTGTTCAGCCTGGAAATATGGAACAAGGGAGTCCTTCTGACAAGCGAAAGAAAGTAAAGAGGAAGGCTTTGACTGGGAGTGCTAAGAGGCAATCATTGAAGAAAATTCATTCTGATCAAAGTTCAAAACCATTGACAAATGCTTTGATTCAAGAATGTAAGTACCTTTGGAAGGCTCAGATAGGTTTACACTATTGCTTTCATGTGCAGCACAGCTTAGAGATGTTCTTGTGATGTATGCAATAAGAGAAATAGCTTTGTGTTATCCAAGTCATTGCTTCAACCAGATGAATTCCAGCCAGACAGTAGAATAACAGTATCCTTTGTGCCTACAGAAGGCAACTCCTGACATATGCAGGTACTTTTATCAAGGAATATAGGGTTCTGCACAAAACTGAGTTACATTTCTGTAACTTACAGAGTTGTTTATTCCAAGGGGTTTATACAGCTTTGCTCTTTAGGGTTCCAGTGTGTCTGGTTATGGGCAAGTTTATTCTCTTTTCTCTGTCAGCATAAATAGACTAATTCTGCTTCTGTCAATAATGCAGTTCAACCTGTAAGTGTTGTGGAGGTCACCCAGATGGCAACAACTGTTCGGGAAATTGAAGTAATTGCAGCTGGAAGTAAACTTGACCAACTGTTGTCCAGAGTTAATAAAAGCCCAATACAAGAGATCATGGGGAGATCTGGAGAGGTATTGGTTGGCAGGGAAGGCAATGCACTGATGGATGTAAGTGTGAAGGATGCTGTGGTTTCAAACTTGCAAGAGAAATTTGCATTTGTTGCAGCTCCAGGGACTCCACAGCCTCTTTCTAATGACTTGCCACCAAATGAGTCTTCCCCTCTGAACAGCAGTGCCAAGAAGAAGAGGAAGAGAGGAAGCAAGGGGGAAGATAGTGATTCTGTCAGTGACTTATCTGGAAGTGTGGGGCTCTCTCAGGCCTCACCAAAGTCAAATGGGGTAGACCTGACACCAGGGAGCAATTCTGCAAAGAGGAAGCGGGTTAGATTTTCACTGAAAAACAACATAGTTTGGAAGCCTCATAATCCTCTACCACCACAATCTCTGCGAACACCTCCTGCTGCTACACCAAGAGGGAGTGCCTTAAAGAAAGGAGTCCCACCAGGTCCCATCCGGATCCCTCCAGCACGCACTTTCCGAGGGAAAGCCCTGTCAACTCCTAAGCGGCGGTCACCAAAACAAATTCTATCTGTATCATTGCCAAAACCTACAAGATCACCCAAGAGTTTGTTGAAGGGACCGCGATTTGCAAGACGAGTCAGCAAGTCTCCAGGTTCCCTCTCATGAGACTTTGTGTTCTGTCAGCACTCCAGGGGAAGTGTTGGTTGTGAACTTTAGTGCGGAGGAATTCAACCTTTCCATAGGGTGCATTCTGCATTTTGATTGAGGGAGCAACACATGCCAGATGCGCAGTGCTGTAAGTAAGCTGCAAAGTTCCAATCTATGTAGTTATCAAAGCTGTGATTCAATATCAAAGACCTTTTTGTTACATGCTTAAAATTCTGTCCATGGATGTGATTTGAGCGCAAGAGAGCTGTCATGTCATGAAGTCATTGCTTTAGTAGATAATGTATGACTACTTATGGGTGCTATTTTGCCCTTGCACAGTAGATGTTATGGTAGTTCAGGGTTGTCATGTTGCCTGTCTGAGCTAACAAGTTCTCCTCCTGAATGGAATGATATTGTATACAAAAGGTGGCTGCAAATGGGAGGACTACTTCCACAAGACACTAGCAGCTTGCATGCTCCCAACACAATGTAAAGCACAGGCAGAAAATGTAAAGCTTGCCTATTTAAAAAATTTATACGTTTCCCTGAGAGTAATACTTTGCTATCTAATAAAAAATGTGGTGAATTTCAATACATTATTCTATTTATCTATAAATATGGTTTAATTTTTTTTTGGAAATACATATATAATCATTTATAGATGAAACAAAATATCTTTGAATATTTTTTTAATGTCACTTTTTTAATCAATATTTTTCAGGTTTACGAATTCCTACATGCAATGCAAATAATGCATGAAATTGACAAACTACAAACATAGCATCCAAGTAATTTTTAGACTAACTTTCATACCCTAAAATATTATGAACAATGAATTTCATATCACATTACCACCGTAGCATTATATTCATTTTCTTAAATTTTTTTTTTTTTCATTTTTTGGTTGGAATAATAGAACTCAAAGATGGACATTGTTGGACATCAAAGCCCAAACATTTAACTTATTTGAGGGTTTCTTGCTTAGACATACCAATTTGGGAATAAAATGGCATTAGGGTTATGGAGAAAACATTTCGAGCATTGTTGGAAGAATCTTTGTGTGTTCAAGGTTCTCCAAGATGATAGACCAAGTGCTTCATGGCAAGAGATTTGCTCTTAAGATTTCTTGATTTAGGGAAGGGTTTCTAGAATTATTGATGAATAGTGAAGAATATGAATGATTTGAGCTTTCATTTTGAACTTATACATAAGTTCTCTTTTAGGAAAGAATGGGTTTGGGAGAGAGATTTAAAATGATGAAGTGGTTGTAAGAGCTAACATACTTTGTTTTGAGTAGGAAAGAAAATTCAATGTTGAAAAATTTGTGCTATGTTTTTATACATTATAAAGAAGTTGGTAATGGGCGTGGTTTCTATTTGAGACTATTTAAACATTCTTGACATTGTGGCATTGCTACTTGCAAACTAGCTCAAGTGGACATAATGTATCTTACCCACATTTCAAAGTTAACACCCCATGTTAGAAATAAGAAATGTGCTGTGTGTGTAAATAGTTTAGGACTTGCACTTTGTGGAAGTGTGAATTTTGTAATGAAATTTATTTATACTTTATGTTATGTAAGTGTAAATGTAGAACACAAAATATGTAAATGTAAAATTATGTAAATCTATTTTATGTTGTGTAAAATAGTGCAAGTGTAAAATAAATATATTTATATGGTTTTATGTGATTATGTAAAATAATGTAACAAATGTGATTTTTACTTGAGGAAGGGGGATTTCATAATGTTTTTGGTGATGGGCTAATCAAATGGCCCATTGCAAAAAAAAATTAAAAAAATCATCAAAGAATTTGTGCTTTGGGATGCACCACAATTAATTAAATTAATAAATATGAATCACAATAAGTACCTAATCTTTTGTAAAAATTTAGACCAAAATTGATGATGAACAAAGTTAGGAATAAAAGTTATATACAAGTAATGACATGGGGCAAAATGTGTGCAAAATTTTACCCAAACTTGAAATATGTGCATAAGGTTCACAAAAATCAGGGCTTCAATGCCATGGCATGAGACGTAGATAGTTGAGGGGAATATTGATGTTCTAGTGTTTTGAATTTGATGTCAACTAGTAAAGACCTTAAATGAAGGATGAAAAATTAAGAACAATGTAGTTATTAGTAATCAATAAAAAATTGGAAATGGATTCACCATATTTTGAGTTAATTGTTCATGAGATAGAATGTTGAAGGTTTGAAAATGTATTGAGAGGGGTTGTAACTTGATGAATTAGTGGGTTAGAACAAGTAAAGATTACCCACAAATTTCAAGTTTGGGTAAAAAAGAACGTTGAAAGGACTAAAACCAAGACCACAAGGAAATGTCTTTTGTAACCTCCACCAAGGCTTCAAATTACTACCATCAAATCATGTACTATATGTGATGTTCTTGTATAATCCTATATTTCTTGTGTGCATGTATGTTTGATCATTCTAGTATCACAGTAGCAACACATGTAAGGTCACCTTCTACGTGGAAAAGAACTTGGAACATCTTTGAGATGTTAACCCTTGTGCATCATGATTTAGAAGGAAGCTTGTAACATTTTGGTTGTATCATTATGGATCATTAAAAAAAATGTACAAAGGAAATGAAGCTTGGGTTTTCCCTAGAGTATTTGGTTGGTATTAAGGATACATGTATTGCAAATGGGTTGGATGGTTCTATGTTGTTGTACCAGAATTCATAAGAATTCAATCTAGGCTATTGTTTGCTAAAGTTTGACATAAAAGACACGAACGATACCTCTTATCTCCACAAGGAACACAAAGGTGGAAGATGCATGATAAAAGCTTCTTTGTGGTTGTTGCTTATAGAAAAGAACAATGTAACATTCTTCCTTGGTTTCCCCACATCCAAATTGCCTCTTTCACAAAAGTCTAGTATAGTAGGGTCAATTTTGAACGAACCCCATGTATATGTTGCATCAGCCTTGATCTGTAATGTTGTTCTTGAGTTCAATTAGTAAACAAGTTCAAAGAGTGCTAGAATTCCTACTACGTAGTCGGGCCACAAATTGTGATCCATCATCTTCTTCATGTTCATTTGCATATGGTGGTGTTTTGCTCCCACCATGCCCATGTGAAGCTTTTTGTTTCCATTTGAGGTAAATGTGATATGATAGCCCAGTAAACACCATGACAACACTTGCCCATTGCTGAAAAGACAAAGGATTCCCATTCCAAAGTGAAGAAATAAGAATGCTAAAAAACTTGCGAGTGGTGGTGATGATATTTGTCACCAATGAACCAAAGTGGCTGATGATGAGGAAGATGAAGTTTTGCCCCACTACACCACACAAGCAGAAGAGTGTAATGTCCCATGCAGCTTTTGGATGCTCACACACAAACTTAATAGCTGCCCAACCACCTCCACCTGGCCATCCCAACATGAAGATGCCCATATATATAGAGCTCCACATGTTCATGCACATCATAATATGCACTGCATTAGTCTTCGGATACCTGCCACAACCAAGTTACTACACATTAAAAGGCCATCCTCTTAGTGGAATATTTATCACAAAATTGCTCAACTCTAATGAGCAATGTCCTTTAGGCCTTGCAAATACAGGAAGAGGGATTTGCTTCAAGTAACATGTGCAAATGGGCCCTCCTCCAAGAACTCCTGACTTTGCACAATAAATATGAGTAAGAGAAAGATTCAAAAAGCATAATTCATCTTACCTTTTTGTGATAGCATCTTGTGTGGCATGTGTGAAGCCATCACACCCAAGGTTAAGGAAACAGAGAGCATAACCAAAGGGTTGATTGGGACTTGCTACTTTGCTCACAACTTTTTCATGATTCTGCATCCCCACATAGGAGAATCACATTTTACAACTTACAAGCAAGACAAATTTCATTTGGCAAAAACAAGCTCTCTAAATTCCATTCTCAAATCTATATGAAGGTAGAGACTACTTTAATGCACATGTTTGCAACTCATGAGGAGGTTGTACAAAGTTGCCTGCTATAAAGTTCAAAAGAAGTTCTGTGTGATATGAGTTTCTTTGTGTTTTACCTTGAGAAGAGAAAATATAGAAACACCACCAGTAATCAGAAATGTGCAAAGGTACTCTGGTATAGTGTAGTGGACTCCATACACAATGGCTCCAGTAAACATCACTGTCACAAGACAAACCCTAGAAACCCAAGGTGAGAGCTAATTTTGCATAGTCACAAGTTGTTGATTATTTCATATGCAATAGCGGATAATCCATGTTTTACTTGATTTTATACCAAAACAATGTCATCAATGCGATAACCATAAAAGAAAACAATTCAATTCCATACCTGGTATCATTTTGGAAGACTTAGCGAGCACCTATTCATTTCAAAGATGACAACAAGTTACACTCTTTCCATTTTTTGAGCAAATTATTATCTTCACCTCTCCATCTTAATAAGCATCTTAAAAAACTTTTACAGACCAAACTTTCTCCCTTGTTGAAGGCAGAAAGTTTCTCAGATTTAAACATGGAACAATCATCAACAGATGTGAGTTAGTGTAACAACCTTTCACAAAACCCATCAATGACCATTAATTGATCACAATACATGATTTTTCCAGGCTTACCTGTGCAGGATAACTGATGTATTTGAGAGCTGTAATTCCCCATCCTGTCCCAATTGCATGTGAGATGCTCGCACTCCAAAAAGCTACAATTGGAGCTTGTGTTTCCTTCTTCAAGTTTGGCCATATGTGCAACACTGCTTGAGGTTTGGCCACCCAATCAGTCAATAGTTCCAAACACGCAACACACATACACATCCCAAAAACATTTGATAGTCATGACCAACCCTAAATCCATTACATGTCAAATAATTTCTTGCACGGTATTTTTCTTTGAACTCATTCTCTGTGCATGCTTTCAACATCAATTGCCAGCATGAGTAGAGATGCAAATGGAAATCACAAGAGTAGAGATGATGGGTAGTTCAGGAGCATACTGAGAAGAGAAGAGAGAAAGCAGACAACATTTTGGGCAAAGTTCAAGAATGCAAGATGCTCAAATCTTTCTTGCTTCTCTCCGTAACGTGTTGTTGACCTGCAACACAAAAAAATCCAGTTTTCCATGTTAAATGTTCAACTCAAAAGTCCCCCTTATTGCTCACTTTGTTTGGGAATGAATGAGTAAAGCATATGACCATGATTCATCTATTCTTCTATCAAGACTTGATGTATAATAAGAAGAACAATTCACTTGATAGAAGAATAGATGAATCATGGTCATATGCTTATTCTACAAGAGCAATAAGAAGAAGATAATGAAGAAGAAGAGTACAATCGATCACTCACACATTCTCTTGAACAATTCCTTGTGTGATGTATGTGACATAGATTGCAGGCACACATACACATAGCATCCACACTGATTTGCCTGGACCTCGGCCTCCTCGAACCTTGTACAACTTCTTCTCCATCCTTGTGCATTGAGCTCAAATTTCATACCCCAGAGATTGCAGCAATATTAATCTTGCACTTGTTTTCTTTGTCACTACTTCTATTACCAAAAGAGAGTCTGGGTGACTAGAAATTCTGGTTATGTAGAGTATGTATAAATAAGTCTATCTTGTATGCAAAGTATATGCATGTGTACATGTATGCTTGTATGGGTGGTATATACAAGTATGTACAAGGATACATGTGTTCTCTTCATTCACACAAACAAGTACAACAAGGGGTGTGGCCTTGCAATTTGCATTAAAAAGTATCTTAAGGCAAAAGAAGAATTATGGAAACTCAAATATTTCACCATAGCAAAAATATAATCTTCAAAAAGTCCTCTAAAAGAAACCAAAATCCTTCAAGATATCATAACTCTATACCTAATCTCAACACAATATGCTTGCCTTGGTAGGCAAGGCTAATAAAGAATAGTAGAGCTTGCTTATGAAGCTCAAAGGAAAAACAAAAGGTGCACAAAAAAATACTCTTCTTCAGGCGTAAAGAAAGCCATGGCAAAGCAACCAACCAAGAAAGCAATCAATCAATCAATCAATCAATCAAATTAATCCACACAACTTCTTCATCAGACCAAGTCTGAAAAATTCTTTTGAAGAAGTTCATAAACACTTGAACCTCTTGAAGTTTTTAGTTATCTACTCTAATCAATTTTTTGGACCATGATTTTAGGCAAAGGATTTTGCATTCACTTGGGTCTACAACATCTTAACAATAATTAAATAGCTTGGACCTTAACCTTAAGGTGAGAAAAATGAGTAATCTTCAAGCACAACTACCTTTCTAAAATACCTAGTACCTAGCTTAAGAGATTACTACCCCATACTTAGGACTCAAAAGCTCTAAGAGTAGTAGGTGGCAAAAGCTCTCCTCTCATTTTTAAATAAGACTTTTTGCAATTTTGTTAAATACTAAAATAAAATAAATGTGAATATCATGGCACACACACACACACACATGTAGGCACCTAGTTCGTTTTATTTTAATATGTTTTTATTATTTATTATCCTTTTTTTGGAAGGATTTTGACAATGCACTTTCAATGCAATGGATGATTTTGGGAAATAATAACAAATTGTAGTGTAACTATAGATTAAATAAGTTAATAAATCTGAAGTGAAATTTTGTTGGAAATAAAATTAAAGTAATGTAAATGTCATCATGGCACATACACTCTCACGTATGCAGCTACCTTGTTTTTTATTTTAATATTTTTTTATTAACTTATTTTCCTTTTTTTGGTTGGGAAAGATTACAAGAATGAACTTTCAATGCAATGGATGACTTTTTGGAAAGAATACAAAATTTCCATGTATAAACTTAAATGAGTTTTATAATAATCTGAATTGCAATGATAAAATATAAAATGTAAATATCATGGCACACACTCATAAAGCAAGTCTAGATACTCTGAAATCTAAACCCTAAACCCTAACCCTTTTTTTCATTCTAACTCTAACCCTAAACGCTTCTTCATCCATGCCTGGCCCTGATCTGCCAAGTTCTCAGGGTTATAATCCTAAACCCTAAAAAGTCCTAAACCTAGGCCCTAATCTCTAAACCCTAAAACCTCTAAACCCTAAACCTGGAACAACAATAGCAACAACAACCAAGAGTTCTTCCAGAGTTGCATTGCAGCAAACTCTCAGAATTTTTTTCCTCTTGAAACCAAGCACCAAATGTTCTTTCATTCCTCTGGCAGTGATGAATTCCATTGCAAACCTTGAAGCAGTTTTTTACCTCTTGAAAAGCACCCATGTCTCTAAAACCCCGGTGTTGCATTGCAGCAAACTCTGGACAAGAATTTCTTCCTCAAGCACCCAATGTCATTCCCCCAGTGTTGTTCCATTGCAAATTTACTTGAAGCAAGTAGTATTTCCTCATTGAGCTGCTGCATGCTGTTTGAAACAAGGTTCAGCTTCCGTCTGTCCATTGCATAACCAAACCTTGAAGCTGGGCTGCAACGAAGGTGCATCATCATCATCATGGATCATTTTGCATGAGAATAACAACTACTGAAATTTCTTGCAATTTTTTTTCATTTTCTTTTTTGTTGGTTTTTGAATTGAAGTCAGGATCAACACCCACCCACCACCCACCACCCATTCTTCTTGCAAACTTCAAATCTTAATTGTAAAACTCTGGATTTTTCCAAGTCTGATCGAGTGGGATGTCAAGAGATTTCTCAAGAGACTTGAACTCTTTGTTGTAGTTACATGGATCTGAATCACTGTTTGTTGTTTCTTTGATCAGATCTCTTATTTATTTTCTCTAAGTCTGCCACCGCACTCTTTTGAGCATCTCTCTTCTTTTTGAGGATTCATGTGACAAGAACAATTTTGTTATATTTCTCATCTCGGTAATCAAATCCTGTTTGCATAATTCACAATGAGCAAAGAGCAAGCACAGAGCAGAGCAGAGCAAATTCAATTCGATGAAAATCCATGTCTGATTTGCCATACTCTTTTGAGCCTCTCTCTCTCTCTCTCTCTCTCTTTTTGGAGGATTGTTGTGAGAAGAACAGACTTGATATTTTATCATCTAATCAAATCCTGTTTGCAAAATTCACAAAGAGTGAGAACCAAGCTTGAGCAAATGCAATTCAATGAAAACCCATGTCTGATTTGCCATACTAACTCAAATCCTCATGTGCATGTACAATAAGACTCTGTGTACTTTGCACCCTATTTTTCTTGCATTCATGAGTTTGTGTGTCCTCAATGGAGGTAAGAAAGATAGGCTAGTGTGGTATTGAGCTGCAAGAGCGTCATCAAGTCCTTGCTTTATAATCTTGCTTCATTTTTATATGAGGATTTTTGAAAGATGATGATAGTTTTGCTTGTGTTGAAACTTGAGATTTGATACAGAAAATTATAATATCTTTTTGAACCTGAAAAATATGGTACAATTTTTTTTTTCAATTCAGCGCATAACATATTCTTGAGCTCCAAAAAATTTCCCTCCCTCACAACACACAATTATCTTCCTTCTCTTAAATTAGCTTGTCCAATCATATATGTGAATCAAAGTGTCGTTCTTTGAACGTCCTCAATTCTATTAAACATCGACACGAAACCCTTGTTCATGAATTGCATTGTTGTTGTTGTACCAATGTGTGCAATATTCATGATGTATATATGGCATTGGGTTTAGGGTTTAGTATGCATGGTGTATTTACTGCATTGCTGCCATTTAGGGGGAATTATTAACATTTTCATGGAACATATCTTATTTTTAACTATTGCTAGTTCAAAGTTCAAACTCGGCATTTTCCTTCTGGACAAAAAGAGTTGGGAAAATTTGGTTTTCTTGGTGCAAAATTTGACAAAAATTTGCTAAATTTTTTGAAAAAATTCATCCAAATGATGGGCGGGTAACAACAACAAAATATCAACCATAAACCTTTATCCTAGTTATTGGAAAATAAAAATACCCAATCTCTCTTGTGAAATCTACAAAACAACTTGGGCTTTTGTTGGGCTTGGAAAAGAGAGAATGGGATACACAACCAACCCTAGAAGCTAGGTGTTTTATAACACCCCCCACACATGCCTAATGTCCACAATAGGACTACTTTTTCTGTTTTTTTTTGCCAATTATAGCATTGCCGTCTATATGAAGGAACCCTTTCCCCCCCCCTCGCAACTTGTTCGACAAAAAATTTCTCACATCGGGTACAAATTGTCGACAAAAAGGGAAAGCCAATCCACCAAGCTTTGCCAAGAGCAACAAAAGAAGGCGATCCATCCATCCCAAAGATGAGGGGGTGGGAGTAATTTTGGGACAAGTTGGTAGTGGAGCTCACCTAGTCGAAACAAAATACCAAACTTGCAAGCTCAATGAAATCAAGTTAAGTGTCGAGTAAAGAGTGGGGCGGGGGATGTTTTGAGATTTTTTGTGTGGATTCTATGCGCCCCCACCATGTTGACAATGTGTTCACCAAGTTCCCATGTGTTCCCCTAACTTGTTCCCAATGCCACCGCACTTTGTCCTATATATCCTTTGGTCAAAATCCTTTCTTCGTCACTCCTATAACTAGACCAAAGGTAAAGCTTACATAATCTTTTTTTTGGGGGGTAGGGGGGAATGTCGATGGCACGAGTGTTTTTTTTTCGGGGGTGTTGGACCAATCAAAGAGGCCCATCACCCCAAAAAAAAAATCACTTTGGATGCCTCCGTCCCACTCTTCCTAATGTCTTTGCATTGATTGGAACAAAAAAAGAATGGCCATGATTTTGGGGGCTCTCTTGAGGGACCCCCAAAAATTTAATAGTAATAAAAAAAAAAGCACAAAGAAATTAGTTCGTATTCCTAAATGGGATTTAACAAAGATCCGGGATTTAACTTACTTAAGGAAGATTTTCAAAAATTTCAAGTAGCCCACGGTGAGTTTCCAAAGCTTATTATAGCTCTCGATCGATCAAATCGTAAGAGTCGAAACTTAAACCGGTTCCTCTAACCGAGTACACGTATGTGTACACATATGTATATATGTTCCCTAAAGCTATATACACTTGGAGCATTGCATCCGGGTGTGTGTGGGGTGGGTTCCCGAATATCTTTTGAAACCCCCATTGAAACATGCGAGTTTTGTGCCTACTATCAATCGATCGATCGCAATCTTGTCGGTTCTTTCTTTGCTCGAGTTCAATGAGTGGAGCCCGACCACTTCACTTGCTTCAATCTAAATCTAAATCTACTACATGACCCCCCGGGCCTGGTATTCTTACCCACCCATACGGTCTCGTAACAATGCGACAATATTCACTATACATTAAACCGCAAACCGTAAACCCTCTCCTCCTAAGTAGTCCGCTCTTCTTCTTCGTGTTTGCAATTGTCGATAGTTGGGGAACCTTACTCAACCTCCCCCGGAAGTGTTTCATTTAGGAATTTTTTTCGTGTAGCCAAAGGGTGATCGTAGATTGAAAGATGCCCAAAAAAAAAAAAAAACCCTAAACCCTAAAACCTTCAAAATGTCTTCATTTCTGAAATTTTTGATTTATAATTTCACTTTTTTGGCAAAATTTCACCCGGCAAAAAAAAAAGGCTACTCTCGTGCCACCCTCGGATTGAGAGGTTGAATTGGCATTTTGTTTCTGATTCTGCATTTGTTCCCTCATGTTCCCCTTGGGGTTCTGTTGTGTTCCCAAGCTTTTAATGCTAGTGAATTGTGTTCCCATCAACAGGTGATTCTGGCAGGTGCGCTGGTTCTGAGGAAGTTCCCGGAAGAATCTGCTGTTCCCCGCAGAATCTGCCGTTCGTGGCTTGTTCTCTATGTGTTTGGGGCTGCATGGGCTCGGATGGGGAACTGCATGGGTACTCAAATTAAGTTCATAGCCATCCAAGTGATTTTATAGGGCAAATTTTTGGTAGTCTTCGGACCAGAAAATTCTGATTAAAACCTGTACAAAGGATTTAAAAAAAAATTAATAATTGGCCAAAAATCTCCAGATTTGGAAAATATTGTAAAAAATTGCCAGATTTCTATAATCAGTTGTAGTAAGTAGCCAACAACATAAAGAAGAGGATCCTCAATTTTTGTATCCTTTATAATAATATCTCAATTATAGCCAAAATTTGGCTAAATCTTCTTATGGATGATCACCACTTTGGCTACAAAAATCACAAAAAAAAAAAAAGCAAGGGAGAAAAAATAAAATAAAAATTAGAATCGTTCCAGTTCTAAAAAATAGATTACAATATTTTTGGGTTTTTAAGGTATGAGTTTTTATTTAATTATGGTATGTTTTTGTGGTATGGGAGTTTCATTTATTTATTTTTGAAAAAAAAGGGGAATCTTGGTTTTTTTTTTTGGTTTTTTTATTTATTTATGCTATTTATTTTTGGAACAAAAAAATCATGTTGGGTATGATTTATTTTATTTTATTTTATTAAAAAAAACTACCTACTTTAACATTTGATCTAAAATTAGAGAGATGATCCCCTAGAAAGTAAGACAAAGGCTTCTTTTAAAAATCTACCCTTGCCATTGAACTTAAGGATACTACAGGTGGCATGACACTAGTAATTGACCTAAAACATGGGGACAAAGCCTTTCACCCCCAAAATTTGGCTAGAAGTCCTCCAGAAATAGGGGGCTAACTGGGTTCACCCCCTCTTATTGGCTGCATGATTTCTCCATTTTGGCTGGCCACCGCTTAATCTGGTGCTCTCATGAGGCCCCCCCCCTTCAATGGCACAGATCACACCACCTAACCATACTATGGTTAAAGTTACTTTGGAACCCATCTCAAGTATATATATATATCTAGGGTTTTGCTTGTTGAATTAACTTCTTTCTTTGTGGGCCTAGCTTGTGGGGATTGTTGTAAAGCATAGGAATTTGATTTTAAATATTTAATAACAATAAATATTATTATTATTATATATTATATGTGTGTGTGTGTGTGTGTGTGTGTGTTTGTAAAATATGTATAGTTATATGTATATATGTGAGGCGCACACTTGTAATTTGGCCTAATATGATTTCCAAGTAATTTATCCATCATACTTCAATTAGAATGTGAGAGTGGACATGATCAAAATTTTGTGAATTTCTTGAAAAAGAAAGAAAGAGTTGAGCCTTAAAAAATAAAATTGCACACATCTTTGAACCTTAGAAGAGTCCCAAAAATGCAAAATAAATAATAAAAAATGATTGTTGTTCATTGATCAACTATAATGATTGGCTAAAGGGATGAAAATAAAATTATCTTAAATTTTATATTGTTTAAATTTTGTTGTTTATTTGGTGGGAAGGGGGGAGTACATTTGATTTATGTTTTGAAAGTGACAAATTTTAATTGAGGCCCAATTTGAGAATGTGTCAAGCAATGTTTTCATTGGGGGTGAATTTTCATCATTTTTCAACAAAGAAATTAAGATTTTTTTGATTTTTTTTCTTTAAAAAGTGTAAATTTGACTAATTTTGCTAATTCTTTTGTTAAATTTCACCAAAACTTCAATAAGAAAAAAAAAGGGGGAAAAAAAAAAAAACACTCATTGAATATAATGACCCAAAGTTAAATGCTAACCCTAAACACCTAACATTGAATATAATGATCCAAAGTTAAAACCTAAACCCTAAAAACCTAACATTGAATATAATGATCCAAAGTTAAACCCTAAACTCTAAAAACCTAACATTGAACATAACGATCCAAAAGTTAAACCCTAAACTCTAAAAACCTAACATTGAATATAATGATTCAAAGTTAAACCCTAAAACCTTAAACCCCAAAAACCTAACATTGGATATAATGATCCGAAGTTATGATGGATGTCTCAATTGGAGAATCAATAATCCACATCCGATTTTTGGGGGACAAACTTACCAAACCCCCAAAGAAGCTAATTAATATTTTAATAATTAGGTTATTTAATGTTTAATTTTTAGCCAAAACGCAATTTCTTTTGGATTAGCATAATTTAAACCTACTTTTCTTATAATAGCTATTTGGCTTTCATGGACTAACAAGTACTTGGGCAAGTGAGTTCCCAATTAATTGTTTGTGCTCCAAGGGCTCTCAACTCTAGTTTTAAGTCCTCAGTAAATGGGTTTATTGTTTCATTTCTTGTGGTTCCAGCTTTTGGAAAATGTTACAAAGTCTAGATAGGTATGCCTTACAAACCCATCCTTTGTGGGAATTGGTAAAAGACATGATTGGCTCTCTAGTTTTTTTTAATAGCCAAATTTGGCTAAACTGTCTTATGGATGATTGCCACTTCAGAGATACATCAACAAAATGAAAAAAACAAGAGAGAAAAATCCTGGTACCATAAGCCAATTATAGAAATTTTAAAATCATAAATACGATTTTAGATGAAATTTTAAATCTTTGAACATGATTCCAAATTTGAAGCATTATAATATTAATTTCAAATTCTGAAACATAACTGGCTATAGTGAGATTCCTAATGCCCCAATTGGCAATTAGGTCATGAGTTACACACAACAACCTCCGACCTTCATTTCATTAAGCAACCTAAACTCTCAATGGCCCGATGATTTTGTAACCCTATCTCTTCTTGGATGAGAAATGTGATAATTGCTCTCTTCATGGATGAAATGAGGTCATCTCAATTCTCATTAGGGTCAGTTATGCCTGGCAATTGGCTCAAGACCTACCAATTACGAGCATTTAGGTGATCACATAGCAAGTGTGAAATAACTTCATTTTAAACCAATTTCTTTTGGGGGAGGTGTCAACGGAAAAAAAGACCCAATTCATCCCAAAGAATTTTTCCAATTCATCCATATGAATGACTAAACCTTGGACGACATATGCGATCTCATTCATCAGTGGATGTGATTGATGGTGTACAAACACTATGGCTTGAAGAAGAAGGTGGTGATTCCTGTTTGCTAGATGTTTATCATCCAAGCCTGTCCGCTTTCACCAAGCAATGAAGGATATAATAAGGTGGGTATTTTCCTCCGGTTGTATACCCGACGGGTATGTTCTTCAATACCAATACTCACACCAATACCATACATATACCCAGGCTGCACCCATCCACAACAGCAGCCAGCCTTCTTTTACTGGCAAAATTTCACCAAAAAGGGAAATTCAAAATTTAAAATAAAAATAAAATAAACTGAAGTGATTTGGAGGGTTTCAATCACACCCAAAGTGAGAAAACAAAAAAATAAAAAATAGCCAGATTTTTATATTTGGTTTTCATAAATATAGAAGGTTGGTTATAAAGTTTGTACCTCATAAATAGTTTATAGCCAAATTTGGCTAAATGTTTATGGGGGGATGATTGCCATAGCGAGAATGAAAATTTTCGTAATTTTCATGAATGATTTCATTCTCATTTTCATTCATGGATGCTGGATGATGTTTTTGTGGTACTTAACAGTTGGGCAGTTCTTAGAATGAGGGACTGGTACCTGCCGGTTATCAACACAGGTATATACCCACTTACATGCCAGCAAGGTCTCAAAATGTTCAAATCATTGGATTTGCTATATAACCAGGGTTCTCACATTGTTTAAAATATCGAAGAACTGGAACCGACGGTTCTTTGATTCCGATTTTTCTCAAAGAATTGGAACTGGCGATTCTTTGATTCTGAAACATTTAAAGAACCGGAACCAGCGGTTCTGTAAAAATTCAAAGAACCGCCAACACGGGTCCTTACCCTATACATAAGGACCTAAAAAGCCCACTGTAGGGCTCGCTTTTCCTTCAAGTATCTCAATAGGGGTCCTATTCACAATGAATGACCTTTGGAGCTTCAGAGGGCTCTTTGTTTGGACTTTGGATGTGGGATTGTTTTTCTTTTCTTTTTTTTTTCCTTCTTTTTGGGGGCAAATTTTCCCCGTTGAAAAATTCTTTTCAAACTGATAAAACTGAAATGTTTTTGGGGTGTTCTAGTAGCCAATTTTTTTTTTAAATAATTTTTTTTAAAAAATCAACAGATTCTACACAAAGCTTTAATATGTAGAAAAAATATATATAGAAGGGTGCTTACATTTTTCTTACCTTCACTTTTTTTTGTTTATAGCCAAATTTGGCTAAATCCTGTTATGGATGAAAAGCAGCAGGCTCAACATATCTGCAGCTCAATTACTTGTTAGAGCACATGGATGAGAAATAAAAACTCATCCAATTCTTTATCCAATACAAACTCATCCAACTCATCCAATTCATCCAGTCACAAACAAACAAACAAACAAAACATTCCCAAACATTCTCTAGCAAAGAGACAAAATCACCAGGCAATAAATAAGAAACCCTAATCTCCAGAGTCCAATCACCAATAGTGAGTAAATCCATTGGGTACAAGGAAAGCCCATTATTTAGTGCACCTCCATCACTAGCTGATTTGTGACAGACGATGCCTTTTTTTAAAAAATTCAAGTCTTGTATTTTGTTAGTGTATTATTAAGTTCATCTTCATTGCTAGCTGATTTGTAGCAGACGATGTTTTTTTAATTTAAAAAAAAAAAATTTATTAGTGTATTATTAAGTTCATCTCTTTCCATTTAAAAAAATTTATGACTTTTTATTTTGTTAGTGTTTTGTTAAGTTCATTTCCATTGTTAGCTAATTTGTGATAGACGATGTCTTTTTAGTTTATGATCTTTTATAATATTATTATTTTATTAAATTCATTTCTATCACTAGTTGATTTGTGGTAGACAACACCTTTTTTTAATTTATGATTTTTAAAAATTAATATATTATTAAGTTTTTCTCCTTAGTTAATTAAATTGTGGCAAATGACGTCTTTTTAATTTATGGTCTTTTATTTTATTAATATTAGTGATGCTTTTAAAGTTGTGTTCTTTTGTGACATGTGTTCTCATGCTTTTATTTGCCTTTGTACTTCTTGAGGATGAGTTTCCTTCCCAATTTTTTTAATATATATACAGGGTTTTTCTTCTTATTAAGTAGCAATTGTATGTAATTTTGTGACGTCTAATGGACTTTTCAAGAATTCATGTTAACAAAGTTTTTTTATTCCCATTAAGGTTGTTCAACTTTTGATTTTTTTAGCAACAGTTTCCTAAAACAACAAATAGGTACATTTAAATTAACAAAACTAGAACTATTTACAATTGTTAAACTAACATGTATTCAATTTGCACATAATTTCAAGAAAAATATTGCTGAAGTACAAAAATGTTTTCATGTTTTCAATGAAAGATAAACACAAAATCAAATTAACATTAATAAAGTCTCCTACTTGATACAAATCTCCTTTCTTAAATTTTGAACATGGACAAACTACTCAAGGTTACTAAGTATTCCAACTTGTTATGAAAATATAAAATTATATTACGAAATCAAAGTCTGTACATTAGAGATTTCAAAAAGTAAGAATAAAAAATAAAAATTTGATATCTCTCATGTTCTACCACCCTTCCTTTATATTATAAGTTTGAACTTTGAAATGCTTCGTGCAAATCACCTAAATAGTAAGTAGTTGATAAAACTCCTTATTTAATAAACTAATAAAAACTATCCAATAAAATTATAATAAATAGTCATAATTTTTAAATTTTATTATTACTAATTAAAGAACCAATTCACAAAAAGTTCTATTAACATTGCACAAGCATGAAACCCCTGGGCATGAAACTTGACTGGTGTGGTGACTCAAGGGTAGCCTAGTTAAGAGGGTGGTATACTTTTAACTCTACTAGTATTGATAGATGGCACACAATAATAATTCACAAAAAGTTTAGCTGAATTTTTTTAAAAAAATTTATTGATATTTGTCAAGAGTTGTTGAAAATTAAACTCCCATTAAGTTACTATCATTAAAAATTCCTATTACAAGGTCTACTTTACATACTTTTCCCTCAATTGTTGAAATTTTGGATAAACTAAATTTGAGATTGTTGAACTTTGTTTTTTAAAAATAAATCCTAAACCCTAGACCTTATTTTCCAAATCTTAAACCCTAAACCTTGTTCAATTCTATTTGACAAAGAAGTGTTGAACATGAGTTGTAGGTACAGTGGTGTGATTCATATTAATAATTAATTGGGGGTTTTCAAAGTTCAATTTTAATTTATTTATTTTTTCTTTTCCCTTTTGTATTGAGCATCTCTCATTGGCCCATCGCAAAGAAATATAATCAAGCTTCAAATAGTTCCAAAATAGATATATTGTATGTCTTTTTGGGCTGGTTTATATACGGTTACAAGAGTAGAACTTAGGTGAAAAGAAATGGGATAAAATGAGGTGTGCTATTGGGAACTTGACGACGGGAACATATTGGGAACAACACAAATACCCATCCTTAAAGCACGGCCCAGGTGAACCAGCACCCACATGTTGGTACCTTCACCTTTTTAAGTGAGGCCTCTTAGTGACCATATTAAGCCGGAAAAATGTTAGATTTGAACTTAAAGGTCCCAATTTAGTCTAAGTATGGGTTATTTGTAATCTCTTTAAAATAATTTAAATGAATTTTGGGATTTTTGCCATGGTCTTGGGATAGAATAATTCTAATGTTTTACTAAGGATGACTTTCAAGGACTTTGGACTTAAATCCCTAGAACTAATAAGTATTTTGGACAAAATGAAAATTCTAAAGACTTAAAATTACTTTGTTGTTGTGTATTTTTTTGGTTTAGTTGCATAAATTTTATGATAAGGAATACATGTTATTATGTATATTGTAAAATAATGTCTAAGTAGAACTAATTTGAATATCATGGCATGGACCTAGTGAAATTTTGTGGTGGGGTTTTTATTTTTTTATTTTATTTTATTTTATTTTGGAGCAACACTTGCGAAATCATGGTTTTTACAAGCAAAAGTTTTGTCACTTTTTTCAAATAAAAATTGAAAATAATAATTAATATTATTATTAAATTGCTTGGACTCTTGTGGACCTTTACACAATTATTGGAACCTGTTCACACAACAGCAACAAGGACTATTATGGGATTCACTTTAGTTGTCCACTCAGTTATCTGTTTTCACACTAGTTGGTGTGGGGATTTTTCACTAAACCCAACTTACAATGGTCAACTATCACCGCCCATCCAAATGCCCTAACCCCATAGAGCCAAGGGGCTTAGGGTTTTTTTGGATGAGACAAAACCCTAAGGCTAATCAATCTCCACATCTCCTATAGCTTGTAGTGTTGGGAGGTTCTCTCTTTTTCAAACTTGGAACCGATGGGTAAGGGTATGATAGACAATAGTGTATATGTATGCATTGGACCAACGGTTCTCAAAAAATCATAGAACCGGTTTTCACTCTTAACTAGGGTTTGAGAAAATCAAAGAACCTAGTCTAGGCTCATATTTTAGGTCATTGCATGATCCAAAATCCTATTTCACTAAAATTTTGAACCTTGGGTCCAAATACCTACCCTAGAACTTGAATGAAAACTTGCACCCTAAACCCTACAACACTAGTTTTTACCAATGTTTGGGGGTTCTTTGATTTTGTTCAAAACCTTTGATTGAAGGTTTTTCAAATTTGAGAGATCCAAAAATATTTGACTCCTAATTTTTGGGGTTTAAGGTTCCAAGAACTAGTGGTTCTTGTGAAAGAATGAGCCAAGGAGTGATGACAATTTAGGGCTAGTGCAAGCTATGCTAGACCAATATGGATATCACAAGTCACATATTTGCAATACAAATGAGGCAAACAAATTCGAAAAATTGGAGTTATGAATTTGGGGATATATTTTGAAGTTATTAACTCAAATATTTAAGTGATATTTTTTTGATCCTTATTGCATAAAATTTGTCCACATGGTTTTTTTTCCCAAAACCAACATCATGTCTAACCTAAGTTGGAGTTTTAAATAAAAATAGAAAATAGAAAATTAAACATCAAAATTATTTTAAAAATAAAGAACTGAAACTAGTATAAAATAGGGTTTGAGGCTAATAATAATGATTTTGGGTTTGGTTGTAGTTGGAGGCTAGATACTGATTCTTGATTTGGATTTTGGTTTTAATTGTTTAAAAAAAAAGACAAAAAAAGAATTGGCAATCTGAGTACCCCAAGAACCAGCTTGAGAACCACAATCGAAACCAGCCAAAAAAATAAGAACTAGACAACATTAGTTCATACCCATGATTCCATACAACATTAGTTCATACCCATGATTCATACAACATTAGTTCATACCCATGATCCATACAACATTAGTTCATACCCATGATCCATACAACATTAGTTCGTACCCATGATCCATACAACATTTTGACAGATTCTTGATACTACTAGCCTAAAGTGTGAAAATGGAATTCATCTTGATACCCATACCAAACACATGCGGTAACATCATCTTCCTCCAAAGGAAGGAAGCTTAAGATTAAGCTTCGGTGTTCCAAAGGAAGCTGCTGAATCTTCCTCGAAAAGGAAAGCTTAATCTTTTTGCCTTCCTTTGGAGGTACTTGTGAAAATTTTTGGGGCATGTTTTTATTGATTCGATAGCATTCACATTCTGACACATTTGCTCATATGGACCCCAGTTTTGTGCAGGGAAGATGCCCCCAATTTTCTTTGTTCTCAGCATGATATTCCCATTTCATGGCAATGATTCAATTTCTCCAATTGGAGTCAAACTTTCAATTGAACTCCCAAGTGTGCAAAATGGGTCCCTCCCCTCCCTTCCTTCCTTAAATGGGTCCCTTGCTCCCTCCCTCCCTCGCTCCCTTTCTTTGTTTCATTTCATAGTGGGCTATGACAAAAACTTCCATCGACTTTTTTTTCTAATAAAAGTTGTTTGCACACATGCACACACTCCACTCCCTTTTGTTGGGTCCCGATCAAAATTCCTTGTGACAATAGAGTAACATCAGCAATTTATGAATAGCTAATGCGTTCAACTTCATCATACTTTCTTCCCGTTTTTTAACCTAATAATAACAACAACAACAACAATAATAATAATTAGTACGTATGTACCCCACCCAATGTCCACCCCATGTCCTGAAAATAATTTTGTGATCACATGTTGAACAACACCATTTGTTCATGTATATATTGGGACAAGCGACAAACCAACAAAAGTTAGAACATGTAATTATTAAAAGGAAGAAAAAAAAATTCATTCTAAATTCACTTGTGTATAACTAATGTGTGCGCAATAGGAGGTATGAAAACCCGCATCTGAAGGTGGGAAGCATCGAGTATATCCACAAGTATATCCAATTGGTTGCAAATAGGGTGAGCTTGCTTGTTGCCAATTCAAGCATTCTATGATGAAAAGAGTTTTAAACTATTTTTGGATTTAGCTTTGTGTGGTGTTTTTTCACTCCAGGCCAAAAAACTAGAACTTTCACCAAATATAAATTGTTATTTTATTTTATTGAAGTAACACATTTCAAAATTACTAAAGTTAAACTATTTTTGCTTTTTTTCACCATATATAGTTGTTTTTATTTTTATTTTATTTTTTAAAAATTGGAAGAAAAATTTGCATACACAAAGAGTGTTTTTTTGGTTTGTTTTCCTCCCCTAAGTTCTTTTTAGAAATAGTTCCCATTTGTTGAAAATTTTTAAGAGTTTAAAAAAGAGAACTTGTGCAGGAAAGAATAACAAAAATACTAGCTCCCAATGAATAAGCTTTTATGAAATTTTTGAAACAATTGCACTTTTTTTCTTTAGGGTGTAAAGAATTAATGTTATTTTACACAAGTAGAGTAAGTTAAAAGGTTTTTTTTATTATTTAATTTTCTATTTTTTTCTTATCATCAATATGTTTAGGGTTTTTAAATTGATAACCTACCTACATAAAATTCCAATAATTTTAATAGGTTATTAATCTCTAAACATTAGAGGCAAACCAAAATACATTGAAAAGCGGACCAAATTGGTCCATCACCCCATTTAGGGGCTAATTTTCTTAAAAAATTAATATCCAACCCATAAGAGTCTCGGTGTTTCTATTTACAAGGTGAGTGGGTTATCTATTGGTTTTCAAAAAAAATCAATAATCGACTAAGTATGTTATTAACACTCAAGTTGGGCACCAAGTGGTTTCTCAATAACTAGCCAACATTGATTTAAATGTATTTGTGATCACAATTACATCAACGTTATACAAAGTGTCAAATATGTTTTAGATTCATTATATTTTCTTATGTGTTATTTGAACCAATGTTATTACAAAGTGTTGAATATATTTTAGATTCATTATACCAACAAAATAGGGTCTCTTTGTTACCCCAAGGCCTTATTTGCTTGGTTTGAGTTGGTGCTACTCCATATGTACTCACTAATCCTAGAATGTAAATCCCTATGGAAACCCTTGGGTAAGTAAGGTTCTCCCTATGGATACCCATTAGGTAAGTAAGGTTTTCTTCCTTACACACAAAGGAAGAAAACTTGAATCTTTAGAGTTCTCCATCCCACATACCCAATTTAGATGGGTGGACCAAACTCAGGGTTCTGGTGTTGTGTTTTCCTTACTTTACTCTTGGAACTTGTACTAATTACATTGTTTTCAGAAATGTTGAAATTTTTCATAAAAAGATCAAAAAGAAAAAATTGTGAAGCAAAATCTTGAATCTTTAAAGAATACTCACATTCATCAAAATGAAAATTTCAAAATTAATTAATTAATTATTCCACAAACATGTGTTGAAGCTGGCAAGGTACTATGGTAATAGCTTCTTCAAGGTTTAGGCCTCTGACATACAACCAAGACATACAACATTCTTCTGGTTATGATCTCAGTACTTCCTCAGATCTTTGGTGTGGTTGAAGACTGGCAATGGGTAGTCTCTTCCACCTTGGGATTCCTAAGTAGGAAATGACCCCATTCTTCATGGTCGGAACAATGTTTCTTTTTATGCTTTTAATTTGTAGTGGGAGTGGCATAGGTATTTTAGAAGGCAAAGCTTTTATGGCTATTCAGGAAAAAGATAATGTGATGCAAGTGGCTATATTGCACCATCCGAAGTGCAAATTGGGCCAAGAGTTTTGAAGTTTGTAAAGGTTTTTGGTGGCTCCTACTTTGATATGTGTGTACAAGAGCAAGCTTTCCACACATTTAGAAAATCAGTTTTTAGGCTTTCAGCAAAGAATTATCTTATGCAATTTGGAAACATGTGTCAATTATAGGTAGGTTGAAAATTCACAAATTCTAATTCTAAGCACTCTACCAGGGATTTGAACCCCAATCACATGGACCTTGCCCATTGTAGCACAAAGTATTAGTAGTAGCTGACAATGTTAGTATCATACTATAACAAAAACAAAACGTGTTTATGCAATGGAAAATGCAATCAATATTATCACCTTCGACCTTTCAAAGTTCAAATTTCAAACTCCAAGCCAAATGTTCATGCATTAACTCCCACCTTCATTTCGTCTCCATCATTCCAATCTATAATAACATGATGAAAAGGAAAAGTTTCCTTGGTGAAAAAGTCTTGTGAAAACATGTGTATGGCAATGTTCAAATGCCCTACCAAATAATTTTGTAGCTTGGACATTATAAAAAACAAAGTGAAGAATGTTCTTTCATCTTCCACACTGTCCATGACTTGAACAATGGCCAACTCTATAAATTTCATGAACTCAAAGAGACAAGCAACAAGTAGACTATTTGTGGCAGGCTAATGCCATAATCTAATTTCTAGATTTTCATCTCTAGGTTATGTTGGCGTTGGTAGTTTGGTTCTATATGGTCAATTTGAAAGGAGAGCTATATAAATCCAAAAGATCCCCTGTAAGTGGCTCTGAAACCCACTTGCCATCGGTGCCAACTTTTTGGAAATATAGCAATGACGTTTGATCAAGGCCAAATGGTCCACGATGGTGGATTCACAATTTGGTTGTAACTAATATTGTGGGTAAATAATCCCAAGAGCAATCATGAGCTTGTGGTTTGGAAACCTTTGTTCTAACTTAAGGACCAACAAATCACATGGAACAATGCGTTGAGCTTTGACAACTTTGATAGCTTGATCAAAACCTTCTTGAATAACTAGGGAATGTTCACCAATTATAGCAACAATAAAATGCACCATGTGTGATTATCCAATAATGTGAAAAGCTAAATGGTCATTGCCATCACTTAGGTCAATCACCCAATCTTGCGTAATTCTACAAGATGTGTTTACAACATTTGTGAATTCAAGAAAAATTTTAGGTTGAAATGAAGTGGTGGGATCACTATATATTTTATATGATCAGTTTGGCAAATCTTAATAGTTGCAATGTAGTCACAAACAAAAACATACTTGGCCTACGCACACTTCATCAAAGCATTAACAAATTCCAACATACATGGCAAGCCCAATATTGTTCCAATATCACACAAATTGACCAAATCGGCCTTGGCTATCTTGATAGAATCATTCTCAATTGTTATCTTAACAATTAAGGTTTTGTATTTTTTTTCAACTTGTTTCAAAGGTGCTAGCATGTTTATCCACCTCGTTTTCACATTTTAAAAAACTTTTAATCCTTTTGTTTCCAAAATTTCAACAAGCTTCTCAAATTCAAGATGCCATTTGGGGGAAAATTAGAGAAATACCCATAGAAAGATTGGAACATATTTTCCAATTTGGAAACCACTGGCATGGAAAATGAACTCTACATTGCAAGGTTTGTTTTATGTGCCATACAATGGATCCCAATGAAATAAGGTGCATGTTGTGTCTTCAACAAAACAATAAATCCATGTTTAATGGAGGTAGGCCTGAGGGCTCAAGACACAATTTAAAATTTCAGAGCGCCACATGGCCACAAGCACTTTCACAATAAATTTTTTTTTGATGCCTTCCTTTCACAACCCTATGGCCACAAGGACCTTCACAATAAGTTTTTTGTTTTTTCTTATTTCCTTCCTTTCACAACCCTTGAATTATTGTGACAGTCATTAATTACATCGACAATAAAAAGAATTCAATAGTTATCCATTTTTTTGTGTTGTCATAAATATAGTAGGTGGTCAAGGTGGGTTGTTTTTTTCTTACGGCCATAAGTATAGTAGGTGGTGGGATTTATTTGTGTTTTCTCTCACAGTGCAATGATGAAGAGGAGCAACAATTCTTTGACAAAGGATGAGATTTTGGTGTTCTTGAGTTTGCTTGCTTGTTGTACAAGCAGCCTATCCAAAGGCTTACAAGAGCACTGCAACAAATTTATTTGAAATTGTTGTCAGTCTTTCAATGTGAAGGGTAATTTTTAGAAAAGTTTTTCAGAAGTGAATGGCACATGGGCCATTCATGTTTAATGCTTGCTAGGATTTAGTGCCTTGCTATTTGGGATTTCCCCAATGCAAAGGTGTGACTTTTTTTGCCCAATGTTTGACCAATTCTTTTGGACATCAAGAAAATTGAAATCCAAAAACAAACAAGAAATTCTTCATGTTTTGGCATGGCTCAAAGTGATAATTAAAAAAACCATCAAACACCAAAACAATCCTTATGGTGTAATCTAGTAGAACAATTGATGACAAAACAACAATATGTTGCACACATCGGAAGGATGTTGATTATTACAATGATTTGATTTTTCACAAAAAAAATTCAATTGACCAAATTTATGTTATTCACAAATGCAAGTAATGTTAAACACATTCAATCTTGGGTGAACAATAAAATATTCAATCACATGCAACATGTTGCATTAGGAGCATTGGTTATGCTGATTGAAAACATTGATTTAAAAGTTGGTGTTGCAAATGGAACCATTGGAATCGTAACAAAGTTAGAGTTTTTAGAAAATAATGTTTATAACATTTTCATTACACCCAATCCATTAGGATACGTGCAAATAGTTAGAAAAAAATCAATTCAAAACAAATATGATTTTTAAGGACATTTTTACAAAACATCATTTCTTTTAATGTTAGGTTATGCAATTACAAGGCACAAATCCCAAGGTGCAACGATATCATCCAAAGTGTTGATACACATTCGTGAATCTTTTGCATGAGGATTAGTGTATGTAATGTTATCTAGAGTCACAAGTTGAAAAAAATTGAAAATTGTTAACAATCTTCAACCTTTGGACATACAACCTATGTTGCCATGGTTTTTAGAAAATGTGAACATTGTTGTAAATTAAAATACTAACACATGTATCATTGTAATCTAGTATGCACTATGTGTAATTCTTTTGATTGGTTTCACCAATCTCCTTTTTGCAAATTGGGCGTATTTTTTTAGGTTCAAATCCTAGGTTGAGTTATATTTTTAAAATTTTAAAGATATCATTTCTTACAAAAATCCCAATTGATTGGCCGAATGACAAATTTAATAGTTTTCCTTGTGTCATTATGACCTTGGTTCCATGAACCATTGGAACAAAACAAACAAACAACCTTCCTTCATGTATATAGATATTTAAAAAATTCATTTGAATTTTTATTTGCCAATGATTGTTTCAAAGTTTAGATTTTTCAAAAATTCATATGAGATGTACCCACATCTAATTAATAAAAACAATAATAAACAATCCAAATTCCAATTGGATTTTTGGTGTTTCAATTTCCAAAACCAACCACAATATTAAAACACACATTACTTTTAGAATCATTACACACCTTATAGAATTTTGATTTTTATAAAAATATGAATTGAGATGCCTTTCACCCACTTTGCATTGTTTATTATATTTATTGAACATCAATTTAAAAAGGTTTTGAAACAAAATTTTGTTTTGTTCCTTCTTGGCCATGACCATGCATTGCACATCCAATTTACTTGGTAGAAAAAAGAAAAAAAATGACCCAACAATTGAAGGGGGAAAATTATGAATATTTTTCATAAAATTGGGCATTAGGCCTATTTCCATTCCAAGTCCCAAAAGGGACCAATTAGTTAACCCCTTGAAATGTGGAGACACCATCAATTCCTAAACACACAACGCATTCAACAATCTATTCATCAGTCAAACCACTAAAGGTCATTAAAACAACCATGATCATAAATTTGATATTAAAAGTAGTCCCACCATTAAATCGTTCAAGTGTGAACAAAATAAAAATTCTTTTCCATCTTACCACCACATAACAATGGATTGAAATCTAGGATTGATTATCCATAGTAGTTATTTCATCTGCAAAAATAGACAAAAAACTAAAGGCTAGGATAACCTCTTTAGTGGCACTTAATACCACATTGTGCAACGATTTTGCAATTTCCCATCCAACACTCCAATGCTTGGATGGGTAGTTCGGCATTTTAAGGAATGCAAACATAAATTACATTTGCTTGTATTTAGTCATAGGCTTGCCTTATGAAAGTAAATGAAAAATGATTGCAAATTACACTAGTTTTTTTTTTGTTTCACCACAACCCCTTAGCAACTTGCCGCAACACAAAATCTCTACCTCTTTGCACATAGAGCTTCTCATTGATCATGTGTTGGTTTGTTTGCAAGAAATATATATCCCCCATTACCACACCAATAAATGCAATTGTGGCCTTCTTGTGGCCAACATGTTTTCACAAAGAATCCAATTTGGCTACTAAAAGCCTATCTTTCCCATCAATGACATTACAAACCTCGCATTTGATTTGTGTGACTTTCCTGTCAACACCCACAACATATTCTACCCAAGGCAACTTAATAATCCATGAGTTTTGGAAATGACAATTTAATTCATAATTTATTTTTTTTTCTTGTTATTGGTTAGGTTTGCAACTACTTGGGTTAGATCAATAAGCACAACAAAAGGCTCAAGGTTTTGGTTGGAACTTGTAGCATTTGAAGGATCAATGGGGACTCGATCAAAGAAAAAAAACTTATGTTTGAAGATTTTGGGGACAGCTCAAGGGGTGTGCCATGGCAACAAACACAAAATTTTGATGCTTGATTCCACAAGATAAACCTATCCCCTACCCTAGGCACTGATTCAAACCAACCTTACCTTTAGACCATTAAATTTTAGAATGACTCTACAATAATCATAGGTTAGTTCTAAAACACCAAACCTGTCACCTTTGAAGTTTGCAACAATCATAAACACCAAACCTAGACTTTGGAGTTTGCAACTATGTAACAAACATAGGTAAAAAGAGACAACGTAACTCTAGAGTTTGCAACAACTTACAAATATAGGTTCAAAGGAATCAAAATATTTCAAGGCCCTAAAGTTTGGACAACAAATATAGGTTCAAAGAAATCAAAAGATTTCAAGGCCTTGGAAAACAAATGGAGGTTCAAAACCTAGACTTCTAACTTGGACACTGGAAATGACAACAAATGTAAGTTCAAACTTGAAAAAAACATTGGGTGTCAAGGTGATCACTATTTACCTAGGTTATGAAATCACAAAATTTGCAATCTAACCAACCACCATTTTCATTATTTATACCTTGTTGGTCAAAAGTCTAAAATCATAAGTTTAACAAGATTCAACTTTCAAATGCACACAAACTACTAGCAACTAGTAACATGTTATGATTCACTTGTTGCATGTGTGAGCTAACTGCTGAACAACACTAGATTCACATTACACGAAATCACCATTCATGAATTTCATACTTGAATAACTAGTTGCAAAATCTAGATGTTTTGATCTTGGCCCTTAAACCCTAATCAAAACACCAAAATGAAAATAAAGACTTAAGAACAAATTAGTTGTTACGTTATTGTAGCAGCCAACTTGTAAAAACAATGCATGTTATATGTTGCAACAATGTAACAAAATTATAAACTAGTAGCAACGGCCATAAATGGTCACAACTACCATGCTATCCTTGCTGCTTAAGCTTCAAGCCTCTTAAATCCCGATCAAATCCCAACTGTAAATGCCGTTGTTGCAACCACATTCAAAAACCAAGTACCACAAGATTAATAGCCAATCATGATTGCCGCATTACAAAGCAAAATGAAAGCTTCAACCTTGAATGGACTATGCTAGCAAACATTGCAATTTGCAAGCAACAAGATTCAAGTCTCAAACAATGAACATGATAGCTACATTAAACCCTAACAAGTAAGTTGTAATGTTTATACTTAATTGGAAAAAATAGAAGGGGAAATTTGAAAAGGTTTTAAAAATCTTATAGGGTTTAGAAGAATCGTGAAATGATTCAACCTCCTCCACCATCGATGAGTCCTCTAGCAATACATCACATCAAAAAGTGATTGGCGATAACAAGTCCATGTGTGAAAGAAAACTAGCACTCCTCTATTTTGAACAAGGTCAAGGATGCGACAAAAGGAGCGATTGAGATTGTCAAAAGAAAAGGCTTATCCTTCCTGAGGAACCTCAAAAATGACAAACCCTAACCCTAAGGAGAAGTCATATGGCCCATCCATATAAAATGTAAGCACCACAAGATGGCGACATGTGTCCATTTCTAGTTTGTTCTACTACGAAGCTACACTGATTGAATGGCGATATTTGGAGAATTTACAAAAAAAAATGGCCTCTATTTTATAAGCTTAGGGGTTGCCAACCCTTTCCCAGGGTAGTAGGTATTTGGTTAAAATTTGCCAATAAAAGAAACACTGGGTTGGAAGCAAGGGATATTTATTTTAATGTTTCACAATCTGGCTAATAAGGACTAAAGTTTTTACAAAAATCCTTTCTAGATGATGTTGAAATCATGCTTTTTCGGGTTTAAAAAAAGTGAAAATTCACCATGAAAAAACACCGATTAGGATACCTCTCATTGATGAACTTGGGGAACTTCATGGTTGATTGTTTGCAAGGATCACTAAGGTTTTTTTTATATATGATAAATAAATATCCTTACTCATGGAGTGGGGTACTAGTGTAGGAAAAATTTGGGGGAGGAACACAAGTTAGGAAAAAAAAAACCTTGACAACCAATGAAATAATAATGTAGCATGCATTTTATTTTTCCCCTTTTCAAAGGATGTTGGGTTGAGTTTTTTCTTTTTCTTTTGAGGAAGGAGAATCAGGCAATTGTCAGCTAGTTCAATGAGGGTTGAACCCGAGAGTTTGTAACCACCTAGGAGGCTAGATGTCAGTTCAGTATGCTAATGATATTTCACCATATCAAACCAGAAGGTGGTGACACAACCTCATTCTAGTTCTGTAAGCTAATGATATATTTCACCATATCAAACCAAAAGGTCGTGACACAACCTCATTCTAGTTCTGTAAGCTAATGATATCTTTCACCGTATCAAACCAAAAGGTCGTGACACAACCTCATTCTTTGTCTTTTTGCTTGGTGATGCAAGATACCTTGACATCATCACAATTTATCTCATAAGCTTTTGACCAAAGTTCAAATGCCGTAATCCCCGTACAGGTTGGGCCAAAAGGAAGTTTCACCATGATTCTGTTTTGGTCATATCCAATGTCCCAATTTTTTACCTTTTGTGGGTGATGGGTTGATTAAAGCAACATGAAAAGAATTTTGTTTTGGTGTACCTTCCCCCATCTAATGAATAGATCGGACTATCGTACCCATACCCATCGTAAGCGTTTTCTTTCTAGCAATTTTCCCTCTAAAACCCAAAAAAATTGGGTGTTTTTGAGGGTTTCTCTAAAAATGCTAAATTTGACATCAGGTTTCATTAGGCAGTCAACATTTTTGTTTTCATATTTTTGTGATAAAATTTGGCTAAACCATTTTATGGCCAATCGTCCCCACTTATGGCTACATCACAATTGTTTTTTTCCTAAAAAAGTCTCCAATGGGAAAAAATATATTTTGAGCATAATTGGAGGGCACCTTATCAAGAAGAAGAAATTTTCCTCTGCACAAACAACGAATGTTTCATTGTTTGAAATGCCTCGCCTATTTTTTCCGTGATACCCGTCGATAATTTTTCTACCGGTTGGGTAACACTCCACTCCTCCTCGGTTGTTACTTTACTCAAGATGAGAGTCCACGGAGATGCTCGGACTTGGAAAAATGACCCTCCAAACGAGTAGTCCTCGGACTATGGTCAACCCGCATGCAAACATATGACATGATCAAAACCATCATGGGGGCCCATTTGTGGTTTGGGTGAAGGGAGAGTGTTGTTGTTGTTGTTGTTTCTTTTTTCCCCAATTTTGTGGAGTAGCAAGTTTTTTTTTAGACTTTGAACATAATATAAAAAGTTTTTAAAATTTTAAGTATCCTTTTATATTGTTGGCTATGATGTATTGGAACCTAGTGTTAGAATTCTAGTGATTTTTTAATTTTATTTTTGACTCATAGACAATTGGAAAGCCCCACAAAAAAAAACAAAAAAATCTTTTAATTTTAATTTTGATAGGAAAAGATGTTGGTTAGAAAAGTATCCTATCCTACTTCCAATTTGAAGAATTTGAATTTCTAGAGCAATGGCTGCAAATGGAGTTTTTTTAATGAGGTGTAGATTTTAAGTTGTGTTGATTGTAAACTAGCAATCTTATGAGAATTTGTTTGGAATGTAACAAATGTATTATCAATGCTATTTTAGGATCTCATCTTTGCTTTCATGTTAGCTTTGAAAAGTGTAAAATTTGAAGAAAATAAAAATAAATTTATATGTTAAGCCTTGGTTAGCTCCTAGCTTGTGTGGTCACCCATGGTGTTATAACTTACTTCATGCTTTGGAATAAAGCTATATTATTTCTCAAATTCAGGAAAAAAAAAAAAACCTGTACAAACTTAATGCATTATATAAAATGAACCTTTTTCCAACATGTGCGGAAGAAGGTTGAACTAGACATTTGAAAATTAATTCCAAACTCCAAAAAATCATGTAATATTTGTCCCCATTTTATTATGCCCCTAGTAGAATCTCAAAGTTGGAGACCCATTTTTCCAAAACCAAACCTTTAGGTCTTCCAAAAGCATATAAGGCAAAAATAAAAACTCAAAAGACCAAATTCTATTTTAATGTGTAGAGCTTCAACATAACAAACCTCAGCCCAAAAATTTGCTTTGTTATTTGTAGGACCTCCCAAGCACAATCTCCTACTCAAGGTTGACTCGGACGAGGTTTCCCATAATTTCCTTGTGACAAGGGCATTTTGTTGGCAAGGAATAGTGACCCTAGGAACTCCTTGTTTGTTTGCTTACAATGAGGCGTTAACAACTCCTCGGACTTTACTTACAATCGGGGTTTATTCTCTTTGGGCCAGTGCAACATGAAACTTACAACCCAAAGAGGTTCGATCTTAACAAGATAGTATGAAAACCTTTCCTCTCACAAGAAGTTTTTGTATAACGTAGTTCAATTGTTGTTGCCACATTCACAAGCCTTCACCAACCCAATGAAACATTTAACAAACACACCAGCTCAATGGGTTTGTTGAGTGCGGTGTAGATCTTTGTAGAGTTGTGATCAACTAGAGTGTTCTTGCAGTTGGGTGCATGATGACGACATAGGCCCCCCGGTCCTTGCAATGACACAAATCATATGTGATATACCGTACCAACTACCAACATTTTTGGACATTGTACTATTTAGTTTGACTATTCGAATGCTCCAACTATTCCAACTAAATCCAACAATTGTATTCAAATCCACAACTATAAAATTTATCATAAAATTTTAAAATAAAATGAAATAATTTATTTTGTTTTGTTTTGTACAACCCTTATCCTCATGGCTATAAGAATCTTGTTATGGAAGTCCATGTGTGGGTTACAAAGGCCAAATGTTTTCACACCAGACCAACAAGGCTTGTCCTTGATATTGGGTCCAATTCAAAGACGGATCTTTGGCTTTGCATGACATGCATGTATATATATATATATATACTCATCTTTGTTATTGAAACTTGTACAAGGCTGGAAGAACCTTAGTTCATACTTGGTGCTTTTGTGGGGTTGTAAAGATCCGCTAGAAATCATTTACTTGGGGTGAGGAGGGGGGGGGGGCTGGGAGTCTCCTCCTCCTCCTCCTCCTCCTCAACTCAATAGTATACATGACATTGGTCAGCCCAATGCCCAATATTCTGCAATAAAATTAGAGAGCCAGACAGCACGAAAGCCATGAAATGCTCAAAGTGCCTCATGGCACATTTTACCGAATCTCCTCTCCTCTCACACGACAAGACAAGTGCAAAAGGGAAGTAGAGCGGTGGACACTGTATAGGAATTTGTCACACACCCATCCATCTGATTGAATGGATGGATGGCCACGTGAAGCCATTTTTTCAAAAGCACTTTGAATCATCAAATCATGGCACAATTTCTTCACCGATGTGGCAAAAACAAACACATAATAAAAACACATTGCCACATTGCAAAGCAAACACATAAACACATACACCTGCTCCTAGTACACATGAATTTTGTATACCCAAAAATTCATGAAGTATGTATTTAGAAGGGTTTGAAGCTTGAACCATATCGAGCCAAACTTGCACCCCTACATGGTGAGACAAGCACATAATGTTCCGTATACTACCTTTGGAGATCATATTCAACAATAGCATGTTTTCTAAACTAGTTCATATATATATATATATATTTATTTATTTTTTTGGGTTTTTTTTTCCCCACAAACAAGTTTTTATAAGCTTTGGTTGATTTTTGCACATCCAAATGAAGAGTGATTTTAGTGATTTCAGAAGAAACTACTTTTTTATGAAATGATTAATATTTATAAAAAAAATCCAAAATTTATTTGCGAAGAAGATACCTAGTTTGGGGATACCTAGTTTGTAGGTCTACTACATTTCATGTGAGATCAGATGATGGCCATCTTTTTGTTTTCTTTTGGGTTTTCTCAACCTTTGTTGAGTCCATCTTTTTGTTTTCTATTGGGTTTTCTCCTTTGTCGTGAGTCCATCTTTTTGTTTTCTTTGGGGTTTTCTCAACCTTTGTTGAGTCCATCTTTTTCTTCTCTTTTCGATTTTTTTTCCTTTGTTGTGAGTCCATCCTTTTGTTTTCTTTGGGGTTTTCTCAACCTTTGTTGAGTCCATCTTTTTCTTCTCTTTTGGATTTTTTTTCCTTTGTTGTGAGTATGGTCTTTTTGTTTTCTTTTGGGTTTTCTCAACCTTTGTTGAGTCCATCTTTTTCTTCTCTTTTGGATTTTTTTCCCTTTGTCGTGAGTACGGTCTTTTTGTTTTCTTTTGGGTTTTCTCAACCTTTGTTGAGTCCATCTTTTTCTTCTCTTTTGGATTTTTTTCCCTTTGTTGTGAGTACGTCTTTTTGTTTTCTTTTGGGTTCTCTCAACCTTTGTTGTGAGTCCGTCTTTTTGTTTTCTTTTGGGTTTTCTCAACCTTTGTTGTGAGTCCGTCTTTTTGTTTTCTTTTGGGTTTTCTCAACCTTTGTTGTGAGTCCGTCTTTTTTTGGGTTTTCTCAACCTTTGTCGAGTCGATAGAGAGATTTTTTTATTCCAAAGGTGGTTCATGAGATTAATTCAGACCAGAAATTAGGGGGAACTGAGTTCTAAAAGCCCGAAGTTGAGGGCAACATATGCTTCAGGAATTGGCCAGGTATGCCCCCCCTTTCGCCCCCCTTTGCCAGGGCTGATGAAATGTAAAAAAAATATTGACCGAGGAAATCATGATGATAACGATCATGCAACATACTTTTTCTTTAAAGTGTGTATTAAAAAAAATAAAAATAAAGGGGGGAAATTGAAACATGCCAGGTATTTTGGAATTTTTCAACACTCAATTTTGAAAAAGGGGGGAGTTCCCTCAGTGAGAAAATACCTTTGGCTAAACTCTAAATAAATAAATAAATAAATAAACAAACAAAAAGCAATGACGGTGGGTGGGTAAGCGGTGGGTGCATTGCAGAAAAAATCCCCCACCACCCGGAGTTGTTCACCCCTTTTTTTTTTCCATGATACAAAAACACCCTTCTTCTTATTGGTACGCAACATACCAACATTTGGGTTGGGTGGGTGCCTTGCGTCGGTGAAAGTAGAACAAGGCCGAACATAGAGCGGTTCCTGAAGAAAACATAAAATTGGCCATAAATGGCCATAAATTATTTTTTTTGCCGGTTCAAATTCGGAAGAGGAAACTACCAGTGTTGGCCAGTCATTGCTTTTTTCCCCGGTTATCAGCCCGGGTCCGGATCCGGGTACCAAATAACCTACCTACCGGGTCTGAGATTTAGGACTACCCGGGTAGGAGCCTACCCAGCTCAGTATGAACTTTCTCAATACCCATTAATACCCTGTTGATATGGTATTACTTTGAAAAAGGAGTAACACCCAACCTATACCTTTATGGGTGTAGGTGAAAAATACCCAGGTCGGTTATTCATCTAATCTTCATCCATGTATATTTGTTCATCCCAAAAGTTCCGTTCATTTACGTTTTGTCTTTTTGGCCTAAACCCTAAACCTGAAGCGACGAAACTATCATTCACAAGTTTGTTTGTTCAACAACTTTGCCTTTTGACAATGGGATTCTATAGCATTCACATCTTGTAGCATGATGATTTGTGACTTAATGACCGTCATCTTCAACAATGTTATTTTTCTTCAATTTTGTGAGTTCTGAGTGTTGGGATTTACTTTCAATGCTATCAGTATGAAGATAAAATGCAAAATTGAAGAGCACGCAAGGGTGGGATTTGCATTCGAACTTGGAATAGATTCAATTGTCCTCAACAATCAATTTGTCAAGCTTTCTAGGAAATGTTTTTTTCTTATATTGTAAATGTGTGTGCATTCTTTCTCATTTTTGCCTTTGCATTTCATGGTTGCTTGTTGCTTTAGATGGTCTTTCACAACCTTAATGCACTTGAGATTTAAGGTTTCTTGTTCCATGCTCCCTAATAAGTCCTTGATCATGTGTTTCAAAGCATATGTCTATCACTAAATTGCTTTCACAACACCTTGAATTCTAGATTTTCTTTAAGTTGCATTTTGCATATGGATCTTGAAGCAATTTGCCCAAGTTGGGTTTAAGGTTTTAAGAGCTCCTTGTGTTTTTAAAACCCTATTGTTGGTTTTTGTTGAAAAGCACTTGTGTTTCATAATCCTAATTTGTGAGTTCATTGAGTTGAATTTTATACACAACAATTTTTAGTTTGTGCATAATCCAAACTCAAATAAAAAATGGCAAACATTAAGGTTTTGAATGTAAATGTGGATCTAATGGTAGCTTGTTTTGATGATGATGGTGTTAATGAAATGGCATTGGGTTCAAATGAAGTTTTAGGGTTAGTGGTTGGTTTAATCTCTACACCTAGCACACCAACCCTTTCTGAAAGTATTGAAACCCCAATCACGTCAAACCCAAAACCAGAAGTTGTGTGGGAATTGTTGAAGGCTCAATTAGGCTTGAATCAAAAGGCTTGGATCCCTCACAATAGGACCTTTCTCTTGTGACATTTCTTTGTGGTCAATGATGGTAGTAAACCTAATCCTACTCTATCTCAAACCATGCATTGCACTATATACCACTCTATTTCCCAGGCATATAGTTATGGCAACATTACAAAGAAGAGGAAGGGGCTAATCACCTATAGCCAACAACATGGGATTACATTAATGAAGAGACATGTGACATTTGAGCATGGAGATGCATGTGCAAGGTGGAAGTTTGTGAATTTGAATCTTGCTATAGAAGATGATTAATGTTGGGAAAAATCCAAACATAGATCTATTATTGGTTATGGGGCCATCACAAATCATTTTGGTGGTACTATTCATTATAAGAAAGAGGATTTAGGGCAAAAGAAATTCATGGAGGATTTGCTCCTATTTGTTGCCAAAGGCTATGTGCTTATTTTTGTTGTTGAGAATCAGTGGTTGAGGTGCATGGTCTTGCATCAAAATCCTTGAATTGTGTTTCCAAATTAGAAACAAGTGATTCAACATGCCATTATTGAATTGGTTACCAAAACCATCGAAAAATATGTGATGCCAACTTTACAATTTTGTATAATAGCAACAACTTCTTTTGATTTGTGGATGTCCAAATCTAGACATGACACATTTGCTTTTGTAATTAATTTCATAAATTTACATTGGGTGCCTTGCCATGTGGCAATGGGCCTTTTTGAAGGATACATCTAGAGTTGTAATGGTTGCACAAATGAAGGAGCTATTGTTGTCTTATAATTTATTGGACAAATTAATTACATACATGAAAGACGAAGGGGGCAATCTTTCCACCCTTGCAAAGGTTTTAAGTTTTGTGGTTAGTTGTGTTGTTTTGAAACTTGTAACTCCTTGGCAAGGTTCTTGTTTTAGCCATGCTTTTAGCAAAGCATGTCAATATGTTTGCAATGATGCAACAATATGTCTTGGTTTTTGGGAGGTTGGCTTGAAAGCCACATAGTTAGCCTTGCCAAAAACAATTACATGGACTAAGAAGTCTGGCAAAGGTCAGAGTGAATGGAAGGGCACATGCCTTGATGCAGGCCTCCACCATTGAAAATTGAAGACCCTGGTGAAGACTAGGTTCACTAGCAAGGTTATTTTGTTTTAAGAGACCTTGGAGTATAAGGACGCCATAAATCTATGCTATGGTAGGTAGGAAACTTTGGAATTATAGGGACGTGTACCAAATGCCCAAATGTTGGTAGTTTGTAAAACATTCATTGAGATTATGCTTCTTGTTGTGAAACAATGTATTTAAAACCAAACCTGCAGCTATTGGATAATCTTTGACACCTTACATGTTGCATTTTCAACTAGTGTGAATATGCAAGTAGAGATTCAATAATCTTAAACCACTTCTAGCAATTTTATTAAGGGGGATTTTGAGTATGAATTGTAAGCATTGTGCTTGCATATGATGATAGAAATGATGGTAGTGCTAGTTCCTTTTCTATCATTTGCAACTACTTACATTCCTAACAAGGCACATAACATGTTTGCGTTGATGTTGGACTTGCATTTCAAATGCCTAGATGTGGTCAAAGTTTTTGTGGGGGGGGAAAAAATTATGGACTAGTGACCTCAAATGAAGCTATTCTGCAAGGGTTATTAATAAATGAACTATCTTTATTTCACCACTTGCATATGAAGCTTGAGCACTACATACTACCCTTAACTTGGTGGAAGTCCCATGAATTGTAGTTTCCAACATATATTTTATTGCAAGGCAGATTCTTGGGATTCATAGGTTTCAAATTGAGACCAAAAAAATATTTAGTATTGTTGGAGTTTTGACAAGTCTATGTCATTGTAGACTGAGAGTGGAGAATCTAGATAAGCTTGTCATTATCATGAAAAATTGGTCTTTTGATTCAAGGGTAGATTGCATGTGTGAACAGAAGTCCTTAGATGATGTCTTAGCGGACGAGGCCAATATTATTGATGATAATGACATCATTTTGGATGCAAGTTGGCTATTACAATGGTGATGAACTAGAGAGATTGTTCATGAATATTTTGTTTTAGTTTATGAAGGGAGGCAACTTTGCCATGAATAGGATTTCAACAATTTCAAATGTAGTTACTACTTTTGCCTTCTTCAATTGTAAGGATCTAATTTGTTGCACCAAACTTTTTTGATCTAATCTACCTTGCATCGTGTTTTGAAACTTGACATGTTGTTGGTTTTGTGCTCAAACTATTGGAGCATTTTGGTTTTGAAATTCTTGGAGCATCTTGATTTTGAAATTTTTATTATAGAATTGTCTTAGCTGTATTTTAGGGTTTATTAAATCCAATTTCACAATCTAGACTTTTTGTTGAATGTATGTGATTCATCAAATTCATGCATTGTTGCCTATAAAACTATAGAAGTTGGGAGCAACCAATCTATGCATTGACTTTTCTCATATCATTTACCTTTTTGATTTCCAATTCCTTGTTGCCCACTTGCATTGTGAATCTTGGCATTATTGAATCTGTTACAAGTTTGTGTTTTTTTGTGTAGGGAGCACTTTGAATGGACAAACTTGAAGCTTAGGAGTTATTGGATTAACTATGCAAAGTGTTGATCTTCAACAAAGACCTATACCTATAATAAATTGGGGTCACAATCATAAAGGCCCTAAACTAATTAATCCTCATATTCAACAATAATCTGAGGTAAGAATGATGAACCAGTCCTAAAATCTTGCTTGATTATATATGGATTTTGTTTGAACTCAAGCTATGTAGTCATGAGAGAAAAAGTGGAACCTGTGAAAAGTTTAGACGAAGGCCGCTTCATCTTACAATTGTACAATAAAAACTATGAACCTGAATAACAAACATTGTGTGAGTCACTGATAGGAGGTATGATAAGATTGGGAAAATTGACAAAGGTGGCAACAATGAGAAATTTGTACATAGACAAATTGTCAAGGCAATATTCTAACTTAAAAAGGAAGCTCACAATTTGGAGTGAACAATATGATAATCTGATCTGTCATGTTAATCCAAATATGTGAAATTGTAATAAAGAAGGGAATTAAGAAAGTTTGTTTGTTGCTTTGACTCAATATGTCAGAATTTGTCTTGAGCCTTCACATTTTTCTTTATATATTAAGCATCCTAGTTCACTTTGCACATTAAATGAAACAAATAAAAATGATGTAAAATTTTTGACTTAATAACCTACTCAGAACCTTCCAATATTGGCCAGTTCTCAAACCCGATTATTGCAAGAACCGGCCCTTTTAAATACCAGACAGTTCTTTCTCTCACAAAATTAAATAATACTGATATCCAGATTGACTGACTTGATCACAATATCGATACCCGGTAGGTCTCAGAAATTTGGAATTTTTTTTTTCAATACCCAGTGTGTAAGTTAGAAATTAAAATTTATAAATAATTGGCCCACCGGATATTAAAAAAAATCAATAACTGGCCAACACTGGAAACCACCTTCTCCAGTATGAGGATTGGTATTATTGTGGCGCAAACTGATTTCTTCTCCTATTACAAAAAATGCCATAAAAATGGCCGATTTGGTTTCCATGGTTTTTTATTTCTTGGTGAATCCGAATGGAACCCGCTAGACACAAAATTTGTCATCTTTTAAAGTACAACACCCTGATATAAGTTAGAGAGAGAGAGAATCTAGTCTTCACCGGGAACAAGAAGGACCGAAAGGTTCGGTTTGGTTCCATTGCAGTGCATTGCATTGCAATCTTCTTGCAATGAATAGATAATTCTTGGATGTGGGGACCCCATTAGAAGATATGCAAAAAGAGCCTCATCGGCATCTGGGGCCCCAAGTGTCGAGCCTAAAAGTTTGAACAACTACATACTCCAAGATGGTCGTCTTTGATTTGGGGACCCCAATTTTTAATATAATTTTTAAAAATTAGGGTCCTCGTTTCGCCTACAGAAAGTAGGCTGTTTGTCTAAAGTGGCCCACCTCGCAAACCCCAGAGATAATTCAGGCATGGCTCTCTTTTTTCAGAACAAAGCATCCAACTTTGGGAAGATGAAATACACCACCCATTGCCACCACCCATGGCCTTTGTTTTTTTTGTGCAAAAAAGTTTGTCTAAAACTTCTGTGGTGGTGGGGAGGGAGGTGAGATTGTGAGGGAAAATTTTGCCCCAAAAAGGAAAGGAACCTGGTTTGTCGAATCTATCGATCGTAGCCGTGGATACAGATTGCAGGATGGGCTGGAACCGTAGATTGGGTGGAGATAGTTTGGGGATGAAGGTGCCAGAATAGTAAGTTTCATCCACAAAAAGAACGGAAAAAGGAGATGAACCTTTTGTTTGGATCTTGAGGACCAAGCTTAATGCGCAAAACCACCAACACACCCCCCCCCCCCCCACCCCACACCCAAAAAAACAAAAAAC